>UMKD01050075.1_pt1 | contig 24227 bp, 22 predicted proteins | sample 1966221 | NCBI WGS metagenome assembly UMKD01 (sample SAMEA4836167, study PRJEB28245) | human gut metagenome | biome: gut microbiome; material: fecal sample | place: Denmark | collected 2008
AACGCAGCCCTTGGGCTGCAATATTCTTCCCTTAAAAGGGAAATTTTCCAAAAATCAAATGAGATTCTTTTCAGAATCTGAATCAAACAAATGCACCAGTTTGGCATCAAACCCAAACTTCACCGCCGTATGCCGCGCATACGCCATCGGATCAATATTCGCGGTGGGAATGACCGCCACAACATCCTGCCCATTCGCGGCAAGGTGCAGATGCAGCTCGCTGCCCATCAGCTCGCTGACGTCGACCTCGGCAGGAATACCGCTCTCGCCGAGCGAGATATGCACAGGGCGCACGCCCGCGGTGACGCTGCGGCTCTCGACGCCTGCGGCGGCGAGCTTTGCGCTCTGCTCCGCGGTCAGCGTGACGGTCTCACCCATGACGGTGAGCGTATAGCTGTCGGCGGTCTTTGTGAGCTGGCAGTTTTCAAAGAAGTTCATCTGCGGCGAGCCGATGAAGCCCGCGACGAACAGGTTCGCCGGATGGTTGAAGACCTCCTGCGGCGTGCCGATCTGCTGGATGTAGCCGTCGCGCATGATGACGATGCGGTCGCCGAGGGTCATGGCTTCGACCTGATCGTGCGTGACGTAGATGAACGTGGTGTCGATCTTCTCGCGCAGCTTGATGATCTCCGCGCGCATCTGGTTGCGCAGCTTTGCGTCAAGGTTCGAGAGCGGCTCGTCCATCAGCAGCACCTTCGGGCTTCTGACGATGGCGCGGCCGATGGCCACGCGCTGGCGCTGGCCGCCGGAGAGCGCCTTGGGCTTACGGTCGAGGAACTGAGTGATGTCGAGGACTTCGGCCGCCTCGCGCACGCGGCGGTCGATCTCGTCGTTGGGCATTTTCTTGAGATGCGTCTTGCCGTCCGCGTCTGTTTCCGCGATCTTCTTGAGCTTGAGCGGGAAGGCGATGTTTTCATAGACGGTCATGTGCGGATAAAGCGCATAGTTCTGGAAGACCATCGCGATGTCGCGGTCTTTGGGCGCGACATCGTTCATCTGCTTGCCGTCGATGAAGAGCTCGCCGCCGCTGATCTCCTCGAGACCGGCGATCATGCGCAGCGTGGTCGACTTGCCGCAGCCGCTCGGGCCGACGAGCACGATGAACTCCTTGTCGGCCACGTCGATGTTGAAGTCCTGCACGGCGACAACGCCTTCGTCAGTGATCTCCAGATTGTTCTTCTTTTCGACGGCCTCGTCTTTCTTCTTTTTCTTCTTGCTTTCGGTGTTGGGGTAGACCTTTCGGACATTTTTCAGAATGACCTCTGCCATAATCGTGAACCGCAGTCCTGCCGCCTCCGCGATGCAGGACCTCGCAGCCGCCTGAGCGCGCCGCTTTACGGCAGGTCTCCACACTGCCGCACCGCCGGTTCGGCGGAAAACGTTCCTCCTTTTGTATTTCCCGCGGGCGGTACGTAAAAGGTGGAGTAGCGCAGGCGGGAGGGAATGGAAGTGAGCAAAACTGCTCGAAACCAGTATACGGCAAAGCGCGGCTTTTCACAATGGAAAACCGCGCTTTCATACTGCATTTTGGTAAGATAGATAACAAAAAGAACCGAAATTTATGCCTTTTTACCACGGCGGCGGCGATAGACGACCGCCAGCCGGTCGATGAGCAGATCGTAGACAAAAAAGAGCAGCAGCCCCATCGCTGCCGTCGCCCACAGCAGCCAAGTCGCGCTCTCGGAAAACTCCTGCACGACGGCGGGGAGCTTGAAGACAAAAATGATGAGCGCGTACATGACGCCCATGCTCACGGTGCAGAGGCCGAGCTTCGCCAGAAGCCGCAGCGCTTTGGACGAGATCGCGTCAAGATTCGGCTTCACGAGGGGATAATAGCCGAGAAAGCAGAACACAAGCGCCGCTTCCTTGTCCGCGCAGAGAAGAAGTCCTAAGACTGCCGCCGCGGCAAAGCAGCTCCATGCGTAGCTTTTGCGGCATTCCTCGCGCGCGGGCAAAAGCGTAGCCGATGCGAGGATCGGCCAAGCGTAGGTCGAGAGCGGAATGACGCCGCTGAGCCAGAGGAAGGCGACCGCGAGCGCGCACAGTACGCCGCACAGCGCCAGTTCATGTGTTTTCTTTGCCAAAATTTACTTCACATCGCTTTTACAGATATTCCGGCTCCATCGCGTCGTGGAGCACGGTGGTGATCGCGTCGGAAAAGACGCTGTCGGAGTGCGCGTGCAGGGCGTTGAGCGTCTCCGCCACGGCGGCGACCTTCACTTTGCCGGTGGAGTACACATCCTGATCGAAGATGAAGCGCACTTCCTTTTCTTGTACCTGCTGAACCTGATTGCCGCTGCGGATGTTGCGCTGGACAAAGCCTGGGCCCGCGTGCAGCTTGAGCGCCGCGAGCGCATCGAGCTTGCGCTCGACGTCGACCGAGCACTTGGCGACGCTCGCTTCGTCCACGCCGTCCTCGTCGAGAATGCCGAGGTACGGCGGCTGGAGCAGATCGTTCCAGCGGCGGCCCGTGAGGCCAAGCTGCTCGCGCGAAATGGCGTTCACAAAGCGAAGCCCCACGCGGTCAAAGCAGTTGGGACGGTAAATCTTGATAAACTGGCCGAGCGGCTCGTCGAGACGGGCGGCAAAGTCCTCCCAGTGCGTGTAGCGCATGGTGGAAAGGGCGATAAAGTCCTTCGTGAGGCTCAGCTTGTAGCCGCCGTCTTCGGAAATGAACGTGTGGTTGTTGACCGTCCGCGCGGGCGCGCCGTTCACGCCGGGGAGCTTTTCCACCTGGCACTGGTAGCGCGGAAATGCCGCGCGCACGGTCTCCTGAAAGTCGGCGGGCTCGCGCGTGTCGATCGAGAGGATCGTGGGAAAGCGCAGCTGGCAGATGACTTCGATGAGCTGAGATTTGCCGTAGGCGTAGCGGCGGTTATCGGAAGAGATCATAACGTAAATACCTCCGTCATGTTGCAATTTTGATTATAAATTATAGAGGAAAGAAAAACGATTGTCAAATCAGCGTTCGTGCGCGAAAAAGCGCTGATAAAACTTACCAGCAGAAAAACTGCATATCCGATTTTTTATGAGTCAAACTACCCTTGCGATACCCAAACCGCAAAACTCTTTCAAACAGGTGAAACCAAAAACAATTGTAGGAAAAGGAGAAAATCATTATGTCCAGCAAGAACAGCAACAAGCTCAACATCCCCGAGGCCAAGGCCGCTATGAACAAGTTCAAGATGGAAGCCGCCAGCGAGGTCGGCGTCAACCTCAAGCAGGGCTACAACGGCGATCTGACCTCCCGCGAGGCCGGTTCCGTCGGCGGCCAGATGGTCAAGAAGATGATCGAAAGCTACGAGAAGAACCTGTAAAAAAGGCTCTTTCGCAAAGCGCAGACAAAGGGCGCGGCCAACAGGCCGTGCCCTTTTTGCTGTGATGGACGAAATGACAGAAGATATTCTGCAAAGCCTTCCGGCACGCTCGCTCCGCGCGGGAATATTTTCCATTCCCGCGCGGAGGAGACAAAAGGGCAGGGGACTTGCCGCCCTTGGTGCTCATTTTGCGCAATTTATTTGCAAAAATACCTTATTGCATTTTCTGTTGATTTGATATAAAATTTCAATAACTGTGCGTGTATTACTTCAAACGGAAACATACGCGCGCGGGAAAGCGGCGAACCGTGGCGGGCGGCCTGCCGGAATACGCAGGGAGGTGTCCGGATGCGCGCCATCGAGCACTTTAAAACCATCACGCATCATCGCCATCTGGTGCGGCAATACTGTTTTCGCCTCGGCCTGTACTATCAGGGGTTAACGCATGACCTGAGCAAATACAGCCCCTCGGAATTCTGGCGCGGCGTCAAGTATTATCAGGGCTACCGCAGCCCGAACGACGCTGAGCGGCGCGAAAACGGCGTGAGCCTTGCGTGGCTCCACCACAAGGGGCGCAACCGCCACCACTTTGAATACTGGATCGACTACTGTATTGCCGACGACGGTAAGGTCTACATGGGCGGGTGCAAAATGCCGCTCAAATATGTAGCCGAAATGTTCTGCGACCGCATTGCCGCCTGCAAGGTCTATCAGGGCGACAAATATACCGACGCCTCAGCCTACGACTACTACGAAAAGTCGCGCGGCCATATCCTCATCCATCCCGAGACCGGCGAGCTCATCGGCAAGATGCTGCTCGTACTCAAGGAGCAGGGCGAGGACGCGGCGTTCGACTATGTGCGCGCTCTTCTGCGCGAGGAAAAGCAATGTCCGACAAAATGAGAAAACTGTCAGAAGATCGCTTGCAATCCTGCATATTTCAGAGTAAACTATTTTCATTATAGAATTTTAACAGAGGACGGACAAGAACCAATGACTCATCCCTACAAGACGCGCGAGGGCGGCGCGACGGTAACGATCTTTGTACCCTACGATTGCCGGAACCACTGCCCGTTTTGCGTGAACAAGCAGGAATACGCCCATGCTGAGGGCTTCAGCGTGGAGGCGATCCTCAAGAGCATCGCCGTGATGGACGAGATCACGCCGCGCTGCGACTTTGTTTTCACCGGCGGCGAGCCGTTTGCCAACTTAAAAGCGCTCCAGCGCATGCTCGACGCCATCCCCACGACCCACAAGGTCTATATCAACACGACCTTCCCCGTGCAGCCTGGATGCAGCGCGGAGGAGATGATCGCTTTCACCGAGCGCAATCGCGACAAGATCACCTGCATCAACATCTCGCGCCACCTGACGAAGTATGTCGAGGAGTCGCCCGACGAGGTCGTCGCCCGTATCGCAACGCCCAAGCGTGTGAACTGCGTGCTGTACATGGACTATCCCGCCGACGAGCTTGTGGACTACGCAGAGCGCTGGCGCAAGTACAACATCCCCGTGCAGTTCCGCTACGACTACACCGAGACGACGCCCGAGAACCTCTATCAGGAGGAGGGCGACAAGATTTTGGCAGACCTTAAAAAGCGCTTCACCTACAAGGGCCTCGACGGCTGCCGCATGCGCAACGGCTACCACTTCGACTACAAGGGCCTGCACATGACCTACCATAAGACGTTGCCCTATTCCACCATCGTGGAGACGGGTGACGACGGCGTGACCTACGATATCCTCTATGATATCCTCATCAAGCAGACCGGCGAGATCCATTCCGACTGGACGGGTGTGAAGCTCGACGTGGACGCGTACCGCAAGGTGGTCTACGAGCCCTATGATCTGCGCGTGCGCGAGGGCACGATCGACTTTTGAGAAAGGCGGCAATGCTATGAGCTATCAGGCGGCAGTCATCACCGTGAGCGACCGCGCGTCCGCGGGCGTGTACGAGGACAAGAGCGGCCCCGCTGTGGCCGCGATGCTGAAGGAGGCTGGCTACGAGGTCGTGTACACGTCCATCGTGCCGGACGAACAGGAGAAGATCAGCGAAGAGCTCATCTCCTGCGTGGATGAAAAGCACTGCGACCTTGTCATCACGAGCGGCGGCACGGGCTTATCTCCCCGTGACGTGACGCCCGAGGCGACGTGCGCTGTGCTCGAGCGCGAAATTCCCGCGATCCCGCAGGCGATGATCTATTACAGCTTGCAGATCACGCCGCGCGCGATGCTTTCCCGCGCCGTGGCCGGCACGAGAAGAAACAGCCTCATCCTGAACCTCCCCGGCTCGGAAAAGGCTGCGCGCGAAAACCTGAGCGCCGTGCTCGGCGCGCTTGACCACGCCCTCAAGATGATCGCCGGCGGCGGGCATTGAGTAAAAAGTATAAAAAAAGTTCCCACGTATGAACGCGGGAACTTTTTTATACCTTTTGCAGGGGGATCATGATTTCAGTGACGAACTTTTCCGTGTCGGTCGTGAAGCCGTAGTCGATGACTGTAATCTCGCGCGAAAATCCGGCGGCGGTGTAGCCTTCCTCGCGGATGAACTGCATCAAGCGACGGTACTGCGCGGGCGACTCGGCGTGGTGTCCGCGGAAGCGCACGCATGCGCAGAGCGAAGCGGGCAGATCAATGACGTCGCCCGCAAAGCGGTCGGCCTCGTCAAGCACGAGGAATTCGCCGTCGTACTGCCCGAAGCTGCCCTCGTTCAAGTGCTCCTGCGATACGCTGAAGCCGACTTTGCCGAGGAAGACCAGCGCTTCGGCCTGCGCGGCGGCAAGACGGCTCGTGGAGAGCTCGAGCGCGGAGTAGTCCGGCGCGGTCAGCACCGTGTCGATCCAGAAAAGGCGAAGCGCGGGCGAATGGATGAGCGTGATCTCGCCGAGCGGCGCATGCCGCACATCTTGGAGCTGGCTAAGGCGCGCGTCGAGCTTGCGCTCGATGCGCTTGAGCTCCTTTTGCTTCCGTACAACGGCGGCCTTCTGCGCGCGCAGCTTTTTTTCGATCGTCTCTACATCGCGGTTTTGCAGAAAATCAGCGATCTCGGTGAGCGGCATGTCCAGCGCGCGCAGATACCGGATGGTTGAGCGGCTCAAACTGGCGGACGCTGTAGTAGCGGTAATTCGTCGACGGGTCGACGTATTCCGGCGAGACAAGGCCGAGCGCCTCGTAGTGGCGCAGGCTGCTCACGCTGAGATGGAAAATTTTTGCCATTTCGCCGATGGAGAAAAGCTGGGGAAGAGCCATTTATGATGCCTCCTGCGCACGTTTTTCCCGCCGCGTGAGGATGGCGTAGGCGATCACGCAGACGAGGATGGAGAAAAGCGACCCCGCGGCGTTGGCAAGGCCCATGGGCAGCAACGTCTGCGGGAAGTATTTGGACGCAAGGTACGCCCCCGGCACGCGCACGAGCAGGATCGAGAGCGAATTGTGCAGAAACGAGATGCCCGACTTGCCGCAGGCGCAGAAATAGCCGCTGAAGCTGAACTGCACGCCGGCAAAGAAGCTGTCCCAGATGTAGCCGCGCAGATATTGCCCGCCCGCGGCGGCGACGGCGGCATCAGGCGTGAAGAGGCCGACGAGCGGCTCGGCGATAAACAGGATGAGGATGACGACCGCGATGCCGAACGAGCAGGCGATCATCGCGGCGTAGCGCAGCGTGAGACGCGCGCGCTCGGGCTTGCCCGCGCCGATATTCTGCGCGCCGAGCGCCGAGACGGTCGAGAGCATCGACGACGGGATGAGGAAGAGGAAGCCAATGATCTTTTCGACGATGCCGACGGCAGCCGCGTCCGTCAGACCGCGGCGGTTGGCGATGATCGTGATGATGACGAACGAGACCTGAATAAAGCCGTCCTGCAAAGCGACGGGCACGCCGATCTGAAGGAGCTTACCCATGACGGCGCGCTGCGGGCGAAAGTCCGCGCGGCGGACGGAGATGAGCCTGCGCTTCAAGATGACCGCGAGCGAGACGAGGACGCTCACCGCCTGCGAGAGCGTGGTGCCGAGCGCCGCGCCCGCGGAGCCGAGGTGCAGCGTGCCCATGAAGTAGTAGTCGAGCGCGATGTTGACGACGCAGGCCACGGCGATGAAGTACATGGGGCTCTTGCTGTCACCAAGGCCGCGGAAGATCGAGGCGATGATGTTGTACGCCGTGATGAACGGAATACCGATAAAGCAGACCGTGAGATAGGCGAGCGTGCCCTGCACGGCCTCCTCCGGTGTGGACATGATGGAGGCGATACCCCCGCGCAGCGCGAGCAGCAGTGCCGTCAGCGCAAGAGAAAGCAGCATGAAGAGCGTGACCGTGTTGCCGATGGCAGAGGCGGTGCGCTTTTTGTCGCCGCCGCCGGCGGCCTGCGCGATGCTGACCGTCGCGCCCATCGCAAGGCCGACGAGCATGACTGTGAGCATGTGCATCACCTGCGAGCCGATGGAGACGGCGGTCGTGCTGGCGACGCCCTCAAACTGGCCGATGATGAAAAGGTCGGCCATGCCGTAGAGCGTCTGCAAAAAGTAAGAGAGCAGATACGGCAGCGAAAAGGACACAACGTTGCGAAAGACGCTGTCGGTGGTGAGATCGTTTTGCATCGGAAAGGACTCCTTATCAGTATAGCATGGAGTCATCATAAACTCTATAACAATTGTAGAGTCAAGCGTAGATTTTTCCGCGCGGAAAAAAGTCTCACTTTCCCGGATAGCCCAGTGCGGCGGAAAGCATCTGCCCCGCGGCGACGACCGCGCGCTCGGCGTGCGCGAACTCGTCCGAGTGCACGGAGCGGAACATCCCCAGCACGCTGACGACATATTTGAGCGCGCCGCCGCCGGTGAACACCGGCGCGGAGATGGAGCGAAGACCGATCTTATACTCACCGTTTTCCACGGCGAAGCCCGCCTCGCGGCAGGCGGGGAGCGATGCGAGCAAAGCACCCGCATCCGTTTCTGTGTGCGGGGTGTAGGGCGTGAGCGGCACACGGGCAAGGAGAGTCGCCGCCTCGCTCTCACTCATGCAGGCAAGGACGATCTTGCCCTGCGAGGTGCAGTGCAGCGGCAGCCGCGCCCCCGGCGCGGAGACGATGCGAAGGCTGTCGCGCCCCTCGGCCTGGTCGAGGGCGACGATGTGCCCGTTTTCATAGGTGGAGAGCATGGCGGAGGCGCCGGTCGCTTCTGCCAGATGCTCAAGGTAAGGCCGCGCGAGGGACGAGATGTTCCAGAACGCGCTGGCGCGGCAGCCGTATTCAAAAAGGCGCAGGCCGAGGGCGTATTTGCCGTCTGCGTGCTGTGTGATGACGTCATAGTCGCGCATGGTGGTCAAAAGGCCGAACACCGTGCTCTTGGGCAGCCCTGCACGCTCGCTGATGGCGGTGAGCGTCATCGCCTCGCCCGCGTCGCTGAGGAGCTGCAAAAGCTCCATCGCCTTCGCCACGGAGCGGATGGTGTTGCCGTCAGTCATAAATCGGCCCTCCCGGTCAAAAATCGTTGCTTGTATTCTAAAAAATACTGCGGAAAAAGTCAAGATTACGATAATATAAAAATATAGTTCGACATTATCGGACAACTGTGTTGCGTAAGAGCATGATATTTGCTAAAATATCATGCTGTACCATGGAAGAAAGAGGCGTTTCGGATGCTGGACGGCTTTGCAAGATCAATTACATACCTGCGCATCAGCATCACGGACCGCTGCAATTATCGCTGCCGCTACTGCATGCCGGACGGCGGCATTGAAAAGTGCGCGCACGAGGACATCTGTTCTTTGGAAGAACTGCGCGACATGGCCGCCGCGGCGGTCAGGTGCGGCGTCAAAAAGATCCGCGTCACCGGTGGCGAGCCGCTCGTGCGCCGCGGTGCGGTGGACTTCTGCCGCATGTTATCAGAAATTCCCGGCGTTGAAGAGCTCTGCGTCACGACGAATGGCAGCCTGCTCAAGGAAGTTGCCCGGCCGCTGCGCGACGCGGGCGTCACGCACCTCAACATCAGCCTCGACACGCTGAACGAGGAGCGCTTTCGCGCCATCACGCGCCTTGGTACGCTGCAGGACGTCCTAGATGGCATCGACGCGGCGGAGCGCGCGGGCTTTGCAAAGATCAAGCTCAACTGCGTGCTGCTCGGCGGCGTCAACGATGACGAGATCGCCGATTTCGTGGACTTAACGCGCGAACATCCGTGGCAGATGCGCTTCATTGAGCGCATGCCGATGGGCTGCGGAAAGGATTTTGGCACGTATCTTCCCTCGCAGGCGGTTTTGGACCGCTGTCCGGAGTTGGAGCCCATTTCGCATGACGGCGTGGCCGCGTGCTATCGTCTGCCGGATGCAAAGGGGACCGTCGGCCTCATCGCGCCGATGAGTCATGCGTTCTGCGCAGAGTGCAGCCGCATCCGCATCACGGCGGACGGGAAATTAAAGCCGTGCCTGCATTCGGACGCAGAGATCACGCTGCGGGGCTTGTCCGGTGAGGAATTGGAGCAGGCCATCCGCCGCGGCATTCTGATGAAGCCGGAGCGCCACCACATGGACGAGACTGGCGTTACGGAGACGCACCGCGGCATGTTTGCGATCGGAGGATGAGGATGGAACTGACGCATTTTAACGAACAGGGCCGCGCCCGCATGGTGGACGTGAGCGAAAAGGTGCAGACCTATCGCGTGGCGCGCGCCGCCGCGACGGTCCGCATGGCAAAAGCGACGATGGACAAGATCAAAGAGGGCTCCATCGGCAAGGGCGATGTGCTGGCGGTCGCGCAGGTCGCGGGCATCATGGCCGCGAAGAAAAACAGTGAACTGATCCCGATGTGCCACCCGCTGCTGCTCACGAAGGTGGACATCTCATTTGAAATCGAAGAAACCGCCCTGCACATCCGCAGCGAGGTCCGCTGCCACGGCGAAACGGGCGTTGAAATGGAAGCGCTGACAGCTGTCAGCGTCGCCGCGCTCACGGTGTACGACATGTGCAAGGCCGTGCAGCGCGATATGCGCATCGACGGCATCCACCTTCTCTATAAAGAGGGCGGCAAGAGCGGCGTTTATGAAGCGGAGGAATGAAGAAATGGCACAGGTGACCGCTGTGAACATCAGCGAAAAAAAGGGCGTGCGCAAGCACGAGGTGCCCTATATCGACGTAAAATACCGCCACGGCATTGTGGGCGACGCCCACGCGGGTGACTGGCACCGCCAGATCAGCCTGCTGGCCGACGAGAGCGTGGACACGATGCGCGCTATCTGCCAGCTTGAGCTGGATGCGGGTATCTTTGCCGAAAACATCAACACCCGAGGCATCGAGCTCAAGACGCTCCCCGTCGGCACGCGCCTGCGCGTGGGCGAGACGGAGCTTGAGGTCACGCAGATCGGCAAGCAGTGCCACAACGACTGCGAGATCAAGCGCACGACGGGCAAATGCGTGATGCCGACCGAAGGCATCTTTGCCATTGTGATCAAAGAGGGCCGCATTCAGGCCGGAGACGGGATCGAGGTGCTGAAGAAATGAGACTTATCAAAACCGAGGACGCGGTGGGCCATGTGCTCTGCCACGACATGACGCAGATCATCAAGGACCAGTATAAGGACGCGCGCTTCCGCAAGGGCCACGTCGTGACGGAAGAGGACATCCCCGTGCTTTTGAGCATGGGCAAGGAGCACCTCTATGTCTGGGAAATGACGTCCGGCATGGTGCACGAAAACGACGCGGCGGAGCGGCTTCTGGCCCTCTGCGGGCAGGAAAACATGATCCGCAGCGGCGTGAAAGAGGGCAAGATCGAGCTCAAGGCCGCCTGTGACGGCGTGTTTCTGGTCGATTCCGCGCGCCTTGTCGCCGTGAATAGCCAGGACGAGGTGATGATCGCCACGCGCAAGGGCGGCATGGCTGTACGCGAGGGCGACAAGCTCGCGGGCATGCGCGTCATCCCACTCATCATCGAGGAAGAAAAGCTCCGAAAGGCCGAGCAGGCCGCGGGCGATAAGCCGCTGCTGTCTCTCAAGCCTTATGTGCGCAAGACCGCCTGCATCGTCGCCACCGGCGGTGAGGTCAAAAAGGGCCTCATCAAGGATACGTTCACGCCGGTCGTCATCGACAAGCTCAAGACCTACGGCATCGAAACGCTCGAGGTCGTCTACTCCGGCGACGGGGTGGAGAATGTGCGCGACGCGGTGCTCGCGATGCGCGAAAAGAAGCCCGACATGATCCTCTGTACCGGCGGCATGAGCGTCGACCCCGACGACAACACGCCGGGCGGCATCAAGGCCGCGGGCGCGAATATCATCGCCTACGGCGCGCCGGTCCTGCCAGGGGCTATGTTCCTGCTCGGCTATTTTGACGACGGTATGCCCGTCATGGGCCTGCCCGGCTGCGTGATGTATGCGGGCGCGACGGTCTTTGATCTGGTGCTGCCGAAGATCGCGGCGGATGTGCCCGTCACACGCGCGGATCTCGCGGCGCTCGGTGAAGGCGGGCTATGCCTTGGGTGCAAGCCGTGCCACTATCCGATCTGCCCGTTTGGAAAATAAAACTTCAAAACGATGGCGGAGCCATCGTTTTGAGGGGGGTACAGCCTGCTGCGCGCACTCGCTTGCGCTCGCACACTTGCAGGCTGAGAGGTGTTTTTTGCCACGCGCATGGAAATTGGCGAAGCGCCGCCAGCGGCGGATGAAGCGAGCCAGTTTCGAGGAAGCGGCACGATTGGCACGCCCAACGGGCGCGGGAATCGTAATGCCGCGACGGTGACCGCGGCAAAAAACGGATCAAGATTATTAGCCGCCGTGCGCGGCGGCTTGGGCAGCCGTTAGCGGCTTTGCCGCTTTACGGATGCCGCATCCCCCTTGCGGGGAAAAGTCTGCGACGCTGTTTCGCGCCCCAGGGGCGCGGGGTTAGGGGAGCAGGACTGGTGGATTTTTGAACCGAATGAGTCGGTGCTGTTTGACAACTTTAACGCTTCGCGCCTGCGGGCGCGAAATGTTGGGGGTGCGTTATCTATTTTGAGGATAGCGAAATGATTTTCTCCAAGTTTTCCGATGGGGATTGGAAATAAATTGCGTGCGGCGTGTTCTTGCGCGTTCCTGTATCGCCGCGCTTTTCAATGAACGCGCGAAAAAGAAAAAATTTGAAAGGAAGTATCCGAACATGAAAAAGCTTTTGTCTCTGCTCCTTGCGCTTGCGCTCGTGTTCTCTCTGGCCGCCTGCAGCAGCAAGACTGACGACATAACCGCCGACGACACCCAGGGCGATGCGAACGCCGAGAGCGTTGATCTCGTCGTCTTCGCCGCCGCCTCCATGACCGAGACCCTGACTCAGATCGCCGAGATGTACAAGGAAGTTGCCCCCAACGTCAACATCACCTACAACTTTGACTCCTCGGGCAAGCTCCTCACCCAGATCAGCGAGGGTGCTGACTGCGACCTCTTCATCTCCGCCGCCCCCAAGCAGATGAACGCCATGGACGGCAGCCTCATTGACGACAAGGACAAGAACCCCGACGGTCTTGACCTCATCGTGACCGACAGCCGCATCGACCTGCTTGAGAACAAGGTCACGCTCGCCGTTCCCGAGGGCAACCCCAAGGGCATCGAGAGCTTCGACCAGCTTGCTGAACTCCTCAAGAGCGGCGACGTCATGCTCGCCATCGGCAACAGCGACGTGCCCGTCGGCCAGTACACCGAGAAGATCCTCGCCTACTATGGCCTTGACGAAGCGGCTCTCGCCGACTCTTTGACCTACGGCAACAACGTCAAGGAAGTTACCACTCAGGTGAGCGAGGCCAGCACTGACTGCGGCATCATCTACGCCACCGACGCTTGCTCCGCCGGCCTCACAGTCGTCGACAGCGCCACCGCCGAGATGTGCGGCCAGATCATCTATCCCGCCGCCGTCCTGAAGGGTGAGAAGGAAGAAGCCGCCCAGGCCTTCCTCGACTATCTCCAGACCGCTGACGCCATGTCCGTGTTCGAGAGCGTCGGCTTCTCCCCCGCTAACTAAAATTGGCTGAGACTTCTACATACCGCAGACTGATTTGACCCGATAAAACGGGCAGCAGCGACAGCGGAGATAGAAGCAGACCAAGTCGTTTAGAAAAAGCAGTATCACACTTTACTGAAAAGTGCGATATCCACGGCACCCTTGGGGTCAAGGGAAACCGGCGAAGCGCCGCCAGTGGCGGATGAAGCGAGCCGGTTTCGAGAAAGCGGCACGATTGGCGCGCCCAAAGAGGCGCGGGAATCGTAATGCCGCGACGGTGTAACAGCCCCTTGCGTTTCTTGGGGGATACAAAGGGGGCCATTCTTACGCTAAGAATGGTCCCCTTTGCAAATCTGCCGCCGCTGGCGGCAAAAGGCAGGTGCTCTATGGATTGGTACCCCTTATGGAACTCGCTGCGCATTGCGGCGATCTCCACGGTCGTTATTTTCTTTGCCGGCATTTTTGCCGCCTATTATATCGCAAAGCTTCCGCGCCTGGTCAAAGGTGTGCTCGATGTGCTTCTGACGCTGCCGCTCGTGCTGCCGCCGACGGTCGTGGGCTATCTGCTGCTGCGCGTGTTCGGCCCCAAGCGCGTCATCGGCGCGTGGATGCTCGAAATGTTCGGCGTCAAGATGGTCATGACCTGGTGGTCGGCCATCTTTGCCACGGTGGTCGTCATCTTCCCGCTGATGTACCGCACGGTGCGCGGCGCGTTCGAGTCTTTTGACGAGACGCTGGCCTATTCTGGACAGACGCTGGGCCTGTCGAATACCTACATTTTCTGGCGGATCCGCATGCCGTACTGCCGTCAGGGCGTGCTGGCCGGCACAGTGCTGGCCTTTGCCAGAGCACTTGGCGAATACGGCGCGACGAGCATGATCGCGGGCTACACGCCCGGCAAGACCGCGACGATCTCCACGACGGTCTATCAGCTCTGGCAGACGAACAACGATGTGCTGGCGACGAAGTGGGTCTTGGTCAATATTGCGATCTCCGCCGTCGTGCTGCTGGCGGTCAACATGCTCGAGCGGCGTGACTTCCTCACGGATGCGAGCAAGGCGAGGAGGGCGAGAAGATGAGTTTGTCTGTCGATATTGAAAAAAAGCTTGGCGCATTTCATCTGCGCTCACAGTTTGAAGCACCGGACGAGACGATGGCGCTGCTCGGTGCCTCGGGCTGCGGCAAGAGCATGACATTAAAGTGCATCGCAGGCATCGTGACGCCCGACCGCGGGCGCATCGTGCTCGGCGGCCGCGTGCTCTTTGACAGCGAAAAGAAGATCAATCTGCCGCCGCAGCAGCGCAAGGTCGGGTATCTTTTCCAGCAGTACGCGCTGTTCCCGAACATGAGCGTGGAGCAGAATATCCTCTGCGGCATCCGCAGCGGAGATAAGGCGGAAAAGCGCCGCGTGCTGGCAGAAAAGATCCGCATGTTCCGCCTTGAGGGCCTTGAGAAAAAGCACCCCGCGCAACTCTCCGGCGGTCAGCAGCAGCGCGTGGCGCTCGCGCGCATTTTGTGTTCCGAGCCGGAGGCGATTTTGCTCGACGAGCCGTTCTCCGCGCTGGACAGCTACTTAAAGTGGAATCTTGAGATCGAGCTTGCCGACCTGCTCGCGACGTTCAACGGCCCCATCCTCTGGGTCAGCCACGACCGCGATGAGTGTTACCGCAACTGCCGCAGCGTCTGCGTGATGGAAGACGGCCGGACCGGCGAGGTCACGCCGATGGACGAGATGATCCGCCATCCGGGCAGCGTCAGCGCGGCGCGCCTCGCGGGCTGCAAGAACTTCTTCGCCGCCGAGGCGAGAGACGGCAAAGTCTACCTGCCCGAGTGGAACGTGGCGCTGCCGCTTGCTGGCATGGAAAATACCTTTACGACGATTGGCATTCCAGACAATGCCGTCACCATGAGCGAGAACGGCGCCATGAGCTGCACCGTCTGCCGCATGATCCTCGGCGTGGAAGAGAACATCCTCTTGCTGCGTCCGGAGGGCAGCGCCGAAGGCGCGCCGATGCTGCATATCACTGTTGGACATGAAAGTGATCTGCAAGCGGGGGCAGCCGTCCGCGTTGCACTGGACTACAGCAAACTGTTACTCCTGTGAATTGAAAAAGTGAGAGCAGGGCAATACCCAGCTCTCTTTTTCCGTCAAAATATAAATACAATTCGTAATATTCTGCCGAAATATAACGAAACACGGCGGTTTTGGGCGTATGCCCAAAACCGCCGTGCCATATTTTCCTTACAGGCGCCCGTAGATGCGGGTCGTCTCGTGGATGGACTTTGCGAGCTTTTTGCTCGCCTCGCCGCTCAACATGCGCCACTGCCAGTTGCCGCTGCTCGTGCCGGGGGTGTTCATGCGGCAGCCCTTGCCAAGGCCCAGATAGTCCTGCATCTGCGCGACAAACAGGCGGCTCTGGCAGCTCATGCCGCCGCGGATGATGCCGGCGTTGAAGCCCTCCTCGTCATTGAGACCGAGGTACTTCTTCGCGAACGCGATGTCCGCCTTATCCGCTTCCGTGCGCCAGAGGGCGAGGGGCGCGTTGTCGTGCGTGCCGGTGTAGCAAATGCTGTTGAAGTTGCAGCTATGCGGCAGGTAGTCGCTCGGGTCGCGCGAGTCGAACGCAAACTCGAGGACCTTCATGCCGGGAAGACCGGAATCGGAGAGCAGCTGCACGACCTCGGGCGAGGGATAGCCGAGGTCCTCGGCGATGAAATCGAGGTCGCGGAACCAGCCGGTCAGCACGCCGACGAGCGACATGCCGGGGCCCTTGACCCAGCGGCCGTTTTTGGCGGTCGTCTCGCCGTAGGGAATGGCCCAGTAGCTCTCGAAGCCGCGGAAATGGTCGATGCGGATGACGTCGTAGAGCTTCTGCGCGCCGCCGATGCGGCGGATCCACCAGCCGAAGCCGTCCTTCGCCATGGCCTCGTAGTTGTAGAGCGGGTTGCCCCAGAGCTGCCCGTCCTCGCTGAAGCAGTCAGGCGGGACGCCGGAGACCTCGGTGGGCACGTTGTGCTCGTCGAGCTGGAACATTTCGGGTTCTGCCCACACGTCGGCGGAGTCCATCGCCACATAGATGGGCAGGTCGCCGATGATGCGGATGCCGAGCGAGTGGATGTACGCCTTGAGTGCCTCCCACTGGCGGAAGAAGAGAAACTGAATGTAAGTGAAAAGCTCCACATCCTCGCGCAGCTCGGCGCGGTAGCGCTCGATGACCTCGCTGCTTGTGCGGCAGCGGATGTCCTCGTCGTCCCATTCCGTCCAAGACTTCATGCCGAAGTGGCGCTTGAGCGCCATGAAGAGGGCGTAGTTCGGCAGCCAGCGCTCATTTTCCCGCTCAAATGCCGCGACGGCCTCGCGGTCGCGCGTAAAGCCGCACGCCTTGGCCTTTTCGAGCAGCGTGAAGCGGCTCGCGTAGATTTTGCCGTAGTCGACATAGCGGGGATCGTCGCCCCAGTCGCAGGCGTTGACCTCCGCGCGCGTCAGGAGCTTATCTTTGACGAGCAAGTCCAAGTCGATGAAATACGGGTTGCCCGCAAAGGACGAAAAGCTCTGATACGGCGAGTCGCCGTAGCTCGTCGGGCCGAGCGGCAAGAGCTGCCAGTATTTCTGACCCGCGGCGGCGAGAAAGTCGGCAAAGTCATAGGCGGCCTTGCCCATCGTGCCGATGCCGTGGGGCGAGGGAAGGGACGAGATCGGCATCAGAATGCCGGAGGAACGTTCGATCAATGGAACCACTTCTTTCTGGAAAATGAAGGATGAAAGGTGTTAACCCTTTACCGCGCCTGCGGCCACGCCCTTGATGATGTACTTCTGGCACAGCAGGTAGAACACGATGACAGGGATGATGCTCAGCAGGATCAGCGCCATCGTCGCGCCGAGGTCGACGGTGCCGTAGCTGCCCTTGAGGTACTGGATGTGGATGGGGATGGTCATGTACTTCGTGCGGTCGAGCACGAGATAGGGCAGCAGATAGTCGTTCCACACCCACATGATCTCGAGAATGCCGACAGAGATCATCGTGGGCCGCAGCATCGGCAGCACGACGGAGAAGTACGTGCGCAGCGGGCCGCAGCCGTCGATGGCGGCCGCCTCCTCAATTTCAAGCGGGATGGATTTGACAAAGCCGACGAACATGAAAATCGCAAGCCCCGCGCCAAAGCCGAGGTAGATGATGGGGATGGTCCAGGGGGTATTGAGCTTGAGGGTATCGGCCGTCTTCGACAGTGTGAACATCACCATCTGGAACGGCACGACCATCGAAAAGACGCAGAGATAATAGACCATGCGGCAGAATTTGCTGTCCACACGCGCGATGTACCACGCGGCCATCGACGTGCAGAGCAAAATCAGCGCGGTCGAGACGATGGTGATAAATAAGCTGTAGCCGGCGGATTTTAAGAACGGGTAGTTGCCGAACGTCAGGCCCTTGATGAAGTTCGCCCAGCCGGCAAAGCTCTCCGCGTTCGGGAGGGCGAACGTGTCGGTCTTGACATAGGTGTTGAGCTTGAAGGAGTTGATGACCACCGTGAGGACCGGCAGCACATAGATGACGCAGATGACGCCGAGCACGATGGAGAGGATCGTCTTGCGGCGGGTTTCTGCGGAAAGAGAGTGCTTGTTCATTACTGCTGCACCTCCTTTTTGCGGTTGGCACTGAGCTGGAGAAGACCGATGGTCGCGACGAGGATGAAGAACAGCACGGCCTTGGCCTGCGCGGTGCCGCGCGAGTTGGCATTCTGCCCGTAGAACGTGTTGAGAATGTTCAGCGCGAGCATTTCGGTCGTCTTGATCGAGCTGCCGTCGGACAGGATGGTATAGGGCTGGCCGCCCGTGAGGGCGAGGTTCTGGTCGAAGAGCTTGAAGCCATTCGTAAGAGAGAGGAACGTGCAGATGGTGATGGAGGGCATCACATTCGGGATCGTGACTTTCCAAAGCGTCTGCCAGCGGCTCGCGCCGTCGATCTTCGCGGCCTCGAGCATGTCCTCGGGCACGGCCTGCAGGCCCGCGATGTAAATGATCATCATGTAGCCGATCTGCTGCCAGCACATCAGGATGATGAGACCCCAGAAGCCGAGCTTCGTGTTGAGCAGGATCGACGTACCGTAGCGCGAGAGGATGCCGTCGAAGATCATCGACCAGATGTAGCCGAGCACAATGCCGCCGATGAGGTTCGGCATGAAGAACACCGTGCGGTACAGGTTGCTGCCCTTGATGCCCTGCGTGAGCGCGTAGGCCACCGCAAAGGCCAGCACGTTGATGAGCACGAGCGATATGACGGCAAACAGCGCCGTGAACCAGAACGAATGCACAAAGCTCGCATCCTGGAACGCGCGGCGGTAGTTTTCAAGGCCGACAAAATGCGCGTCGCTCGTGACCTTGAATTTGCAGAAGGAGAGATAGATGCCCTTGCAGAACGGATAGACAAAGCCGATGATGAACGCGCAGACCATCGGCCCCATAAAGAGCGGGAACCAGCGGCGGATCGGGCGGCGGATCATCGAGCTGTTGACCGCAGCGTTGCTGTGCTTATGTTTCAATTCGATCAACTCCCAGCCAAAGATAGAATATTGCTTTTGTTTCTGCACGGCGGGCGCTTCATGCGGCGCTCGCCGTGATATGCAGGGAGGGACGGGCGAAATCGCCCGCCCCTCTCATTTGTGCTTTTCAGATGCGCTTGCTTTTTTAAAAGCGGCTTAGCCGTTGGCGGCAGCGTACTGCGTGGCCCAGCCGTCGACAAACGCGGTCTTGACGAGCTCCCAGTTGGCATCGCTCTGGTCGGCGTCGTACTGGTTCATCGCGGAGACGAGCGCAGCGCGGTAAGCATCAACGTTCGGCTGGAAGTTGGTGACCCAGGGCATGATGTAGTTGCCGTTGGTGGTGTAGTCGTTGGCGTCGGCGAGGAAGCCGTTGGTGGATTCGGCAGCCTGCTTATAGGGCATGGCGGCGAATTCATCGACCAGCATACGGGAGACCTCGGGATCGGTGACCATCCAGTTCATGAATTCGAGCGTGGCCTGAATGTCTTCCTCGGAAGCCTTGGCGTTGACAGCCCAGCAGTTCTCGGTGCCGCAGTTGAGACCCGCGTTCTCTTCGCCCGCAACACCGCAGTAGAACGGGATCATGGACAGGTTGTCAAGACCGTACTGACCGTCGCCGGTACCGGTGAGCTTGGCCCACTCCCAGGAGCCGTTCTGATAGAACACGGCCTGCTCCTTGCCGAACTCATCCGCCGCGTCAAAGCCGCCGGCAGCGAGATCAGCAGGATTCACGGCGCTGTTGTTGATGTACAGATCCCACAGGTTCTTGTAGTTCTGCATGTAGGTACCCTTGATGGAAGACGGGCATTCCTTCCAGGCGTCGGGATCGTCCACGGACTCGTAGTAATACTCGAGGTTCGCGAGGTGGCCGGTGAAGCGCCAGCTGGAATCGTCGCTCATGGAAGAGGAGGTGAAGGCGTCGAAGCCGAGCTCGGAAGCACGAGCGTGGATGTCCTCAGCGACGGCCTTGAGAGTCTCAAAGTTCGTGATGTCGCCAAGCGTGTAGCCGGCCTTTTCGAGCAGATCTTCGTTGACGATGATGCCGTAGCACTCATAGCAGTAGCCGATGGAGCAGAGCTTGCCGTCGGCGTCATAGAGGTTGTAGGCGTCGGTGTTGAGCTCGTTGGCAACGGCGGTGCCGCTCAGGTCATAGCAGTAGTCGCCCCAGGTGCCGACAGCGGCCTGGTTGCCCACGACGAACAGCGTCGGGGGAGCGGACTTGTCCATCTCGGCAGTCAGGGTCTCGTTGTAGGTGCCGGAAGCGGCGGTCACGACGGTGACGGGCACGCCGGTCTTCTCGGTGTACATGGCGGCGACCTTCTGCAGGGTCTCGTCGGCTTCGGGCTTGAAGTTCAGCCAGTAGACGCGGCCGGAGGCGGTATCGCCGTCGCTGTTGTCAGCGGAGTCATCCTTCTTATCGCCGCAGGCGACGAGAGAAAGCGCCATGACAAGAGCAAGGATCATTGCAAGATACTTTTTCATTTCATCAATACTCCTTTTCAAATTTATTTTCACGCGGTTCCCGCGGGAAAATCAGTGCTTGAGCTGCCGCACGGACGCACCCTCGCGCAGCGCGGTCGGCAGAGTGACATGGCGATGAACGCCGCGCCCCTCAATGATGTCGAGCAGAATCTCGACGCTCGCCTCTCCCATGGCGGTCATGGGCTGGCAGAGGGTGGTGAGCATGGGATGAATGTATTCCGAGACGCTGATGCCGTCGATGGCGATGACGGAGCAGTCCTCGGGGATGGAGCGGCCGCTTTCGCGCAGGGCGCGCATCGCGCCAATGGCCATGTCGTCCGCAATGGCGAAGACAGCCGTAAAATCGGCGGGGGAGCGCAGACGCTTTTGCATGGCGGCATAGGCGTTGGCAATGGTGAAATCTTCGGCGCAGATCAGGTTTTCCGGATGCTCTGTTAAGCCGAAGTCGCGCAGCGCGCGCTGATAGCCAAGGTAACGGAGCTGGGAGATCGAACTGTCGTCGGGGGCGGCGGACAGCACGGCGATGCGGCGGTGACCGTTTTTGTAAAGCTCGCTGACCGCGCGGTAGGCCTCCTGCTCGTCGGCGATGGAGACGGAGGAGTACGATTCCGGCGGAAGCGTGCCGTAGGAGTTGGTGTAGGAGCAGCAGACATAGGGCACGCCGAGAAGCGAAACCTCTTCGGGCGAATAATCGCTGCGCCCGCCGAGGAAGATAATGCCGCGCAGGCGCTTTTCCTTTTCCATCACCGCACCGCACTGAATCTCGTCGTCGCCCGATGGGATCTGGCGCATGACCATCGTGTAGCCCGAGGCGTCGAGCTTCTGTTCGATGGCGTGGATGATGTCGGTGTAGAAAGGGTTCTGCACACCGCGCACCACAAGGCCGACCGCGTCGGAGCGGATCTTGACGAGGTCGCGCGCGCTGTTGTTCGGCACATACCGGTGCGCCTCGATGACGGCGCGGACCCGTCTGCGGGAATCCTCACTCACGTCCGGACGGTCGTTGAGCACGCGGGAGACGGTGCTGACGCTCACGTCTGCGAGCTTTGCAATATCCTTGATGGTCATGCCGACGCGCCCCCTGCGATGATTCCGGAAACCTTACCGGTAACGTTTCCAATCCTTGCTTACAGCATAGTCCCCACAGCGGGCAAAGTCAAATGAAACTTGCCGTTTGTGGTAAAAATGGGGAAAACACACAAGAAATGTGCACCGATCATTGACAAAACAGCCAAAGGATCAGAGAATAGCTCTCTTAACGTTCAGCTTATGACGTGCCTGTACCACTTTATGAGCGGCTTATAGCAAAATGCGGGCCAAAATCGGCGTTTCTGTGCAGAAACGAAAAAATTCCCCGTTTTCCGCCGCTATGCGGCAGAAAACGGGGAACGATCTGTGGTTAAAAAAGCCTTACTTGAGCAGCAGCTCCGCGATCTGGATGGTGTTGGTGGCAGCGCCCTTGCGGACCTGGTCGCCGCAGCACCAGAGGTTCAGACCGCGCTCGTCGGTCAGGTCCTCACGAATGCGGCCGACATAGACGATGTCCTGATCGGACGTGTCGAGCGGCATGGGGTAGACCTTGTTCTTGAGGTCGTCGACGAGCTTGCAGCCCGGGGCGTTTGCGATGAGCTCCTTGGCACGCTCGACGCTGATCTTCTCCTTCGTGCGCAGCACGACGGATACGCTGTGGCTGCGGATGACGGGCACGCGCGCACAGGTGCAGCTGACCTTCATCTCGGGCAGGTGGAGGATCTTGCGGCCCTCGTTCTGCATCTTCATCTCCTCGCTGGTGTAGCCCTCAAAGGCCTCGCCGCCGATCTGGGGGATGATGTTGTACGCGATCTGATACTGGAAGACCTTGGGCTCAAGGTGCTTGCCCTCGGAAAGGGCCTTGACCTCATTGTTGAGTTCGTCGATGCCGCCCTTGCCCGCGCCGCTGACGGCCTGGTAGGAAGAGGCGATGATCGTCTCGATGGGGCTTTCCTTGGCGAGGGCGTTGATGGCCACGAGGGTCACGATGGTGGTGCAGTTGGGGTTCGAGATGATGCCCTTGTGCCACTTCACGTCCTCGGGGTTGATCTCGGGGATGACAAGTGGGACGTTGGGGTCGAGGCGGAACGCGCTCGAATTGTCGACGAACACCGCGCCCGCCTTGACGATCGAGGGGGCAAAACGCTCGGCGATGTCGTTCTCGGCCGCGCCGAGGACGATATCAAGGCCCTCAAACGCGTCGTCAGACGCCTCGACGATGGTGCACTCCTGACCGCGGAACATGATTTTGCTGCCCGCGCTTCTGGCGCTTGCGATGGGACGAAGGGACGCAACGGGGAAGCTGCGCTCTTCGAGAATTTTGATCATTTCCTGACCGACGGCGCCGGTGGCGCCGAGAATGCCGACATTGACCTGTTTCATACTACATTCTCCTTCACAAAACTATTGTACAGGACACGGATGGCCTGTTCGAAATCTTTTTCTTCCACGCCCACGATGATGTTGAGCTCTTCGGGGCCCTGCGTGATCATGCGGATGTTCACGCCGTTTTCGCCGAGCTTGGCGAAAATTTTACCGGAAACGCCGGGACGGTACGCCATCTTGCGGCCAACGGCGGCGACGATGGCGATATGCTCCGTTACGGTTATCTTATTCGGCTGCACCTCTTTTTGCAGCTCGCCCAGCATTTCGTAGAGCGAGCGGGACACCTTGTCGGACGAGACGACGAGCGAGACGTTATCGATGCCGGATGGCAGGTACTCGACGTTGACCTCGTGCTTGGCGAGCACGTTGAGAATTTTCAGGAGAGAGCCCGGTTCGCTCGACATGCCAGTCTTGGCGATGGTGATGATGGAAAAGCCCTTCTTGCCGGCGATGCCGGTGATGAAGCCGCCCCCTTCCATCTCGTCGCCGATGGACTCCAAGATCATCGTACCGGGATGGTCGGGCGCGTTGGTATTGCGGATGTTGAGCGGAATGTTTTTCTCGCGCACGGGGAAGATCGTGCCCTCGTGCAGGACCTGCGCGCCGATGTAGCTCAGCTCGCGCAGCTCGCTGTAGGTCACGCGGCGGATGGGCTCGGGATCGTCGACGATGCGCGGGTCGGCCATCAGGATGCCGGAGACGTCCGTCCAGTTCTCATACACGTCCGCGCCGAGCGCCGCTGCCGCGAGCGCGCCGGTGATGTCGCTGCCGCCGCGGGAGAACGTGCGGATGTGCCCGTCGGGCATCACGCCATAGAAACCGGGGATGACGACCTTGCGGTCCTCGGCGAGGGAGCGCAGCGCCGCGTAGGATGCGTCTTGATCGACGGTGCCGTCGAACTTGAACTTGATCCAGCGGGCCGCGTCGACGAACTCATAGCCGAGGTATTCGGCCATCAGCCGTGCGGAGAAGTATTCGCCGCGCGAGGCGAGCTCATCCTGGCTGATGCCATTTTTCATCTTGTCCCACAGCGCGTCGAACTCTTTGTCGAGGCTGATGTGCAGGCTGCACTCGGCGATGATCTCGTTGTAGCGGTCGCGGATCATGGCAAAGATGTCCTCGCACGAAACGCCGTATTTGATGTGCGCGGCGCAGAGATAGAGAAGATCGGTGATCTTATGGTCGCCGGAGAAGCGCTTGCCCGGCGCGGAGACGATGACCACGCGGCGGGCGGGGTCGGCTTCCACGATGGACTTGACCTTGGCGAACTGGCGGGCGTCGGCGAGCGACGAACCGCCGAATTTCAAAACTTTGAGCATGGAGTTTATTCCTCTTCGGCCGCGTAGCGCGCAAGCAGCGCGTGCGGGTCGTCCTTTCGGTAAGATTCATAGGCGTCGAACGCCTCGCGGGCGCTGCACTCGCGGGTAAAGTATTCGCCCATGCAACGGAACAGCCACTTGCACTGCGTGCCGGAGAGGTTCACCGAGCAGGGGGTGAAGGAGTCAGCATAGAAGCTGCGGCAGGCG
>UMKD01010048.1_pt1 | contig 24007 bp, 36 predicted proteins | sample 1966221 | NCBI WGS metagenome assembly UMKD01 (sample SAMEA4836167, study PRJEB28245) | human gut metagenome | biome: gut microbiome; material: fecal sample | place: Denmark | collected 2008
AGACCGTGATACAAATTATCTTCAACTATTTAATTGATTTGTTAAAAAGTATACCTCATTGAATTTGTTGCATTTCCTAAAACGTGTCGTCAGACCATTGACTCTTTATTACCTTACCTATTATTTCACAGCTTTCATTTATTGGGATTAAGTCAAATCTAGGATTAAGAGGCTCAAGAAATGTTTGCCCTGACTCTCTGATTAATCTCTTAAATGTAAATTCATTACCGTGTAGTCTGGCTATACAAAAATCACCAAAGTCTACATCCTGATCAGGGTCAACAAGTATCAGCATCCCTTCAGGGAAGCTCGGTCGCCCGCCTTGAGGGGCTGTCATGGAATGACCTTCAACTTCTAGCCAAAATGCGCTATCGCTTGCTTTCTTGGCAGTTGGTATCCATGCGATGGCATCGCTTCTAGTATATGCATTGCTATTCTCAGTAAACGCACCTGCTTGCACCTTGGAAAATAGAGGGTACTCATAGTTACTAACAACCTGATCGCTTCTATCACCAAACATCAATTCCGCCGGTGAAACACCTAAAGCCTCGCTGATAACTAAAGCATCATCAGCACTTATCTTTCTTTCCCCAAGTTCATAATTTCCAATTCTAGAAGCCGCGGAATATCCGCACAGCTTTGCTAGTTGCGCTTGGCTTAACCCTCTAGATTCACGAATAGACTTCAGTCTTTCGCCGATAATTTCATTTATTTTTTTCATGCTTATCTTTTAACACAAAATGTGATGTAAGTATTTAAACGATTCGTGATTGACAGTTAATCACATATTGTGTGTAATAGGGGTTGTAGACATGGAGGATACACACAATGAATAACATCGCAGAACAGCGAAAAAAATTAGGAATTTCTCAGGCTGTTTTGGCTTCATCAATCGGATGGGGTCAATCTCGTATTGCAAACTACGAGCTAAGTATTAGAACGCCTAGCCTTAATGATTGCCGAGTAATCGTTGAAGCATTACAGAAACTTGGTGCGAAATGCTCATTAGATGACGTTTTCCCACCTCAATCTGCATAACTTTACCGCTCTTTAACACCTCTGCGCTGAAAAACGCGCACATCAAAACTTAACTCACAGGATCGTGGGTAACGGACTAACTGTATATGAAGGAATATAAATTATGGAAAACGCAAATTCACGCAAATCGTTTAACCGATTTGTATCCAATCACTTGGTGGCAACCGCTTATCAAGTTATCAGAACAACATCTCAAACAGTCATCGCTAAATCATTAGGCGTTCATGATTCAACTATCACTCGTAGAACTGAAAAGATACCTGAGCTATGCGAGACATTAGCAGCGGCAGGGGTAATTGATTTTGTTTTACTGGGTGAAAAGAAAATTAGTGAAGAGGAATACAGATTTTTGTGGAAGCAAATCGGCGAACTTTCTTTGATGAGAACGAAAGAAAACGCCTCAATTGTGGGAGCAAATGAGGCGAAGAAATAACTCTATCTCAAGAGGTAATTATGGCAAAAAATACAAGATATTACAAGTGCGCTGTACATAAAAACATCATGCGCCATAAGGTTTACCACTCGGTTACAGAACAGGGGGCTAAGGCTCTCAGAGCTATGTTTGATGATGCCAAATTGCGACTGGAGCATCGTCAGGAAGTAACTAGAGGTGAACGGCATGAAAAGTAATGTTGCATATGTTGAATTTGGTAACAAAGAGCATTCTGAGGATCCTCGCATGGGCAACTCTAAACTGGGTCATGTTGCGATATTCAGAAGTCTGCTCAGCGCAAACTGGGCGGAAGATACGGCAAAGTTTGCGTTATGGGTTAGATTGCTAGGACTAGCAACTCATAAACCAACGCAAGTTGAATTTGGTGGTGTATCTTGGAAGTTACACACGGGACAATTGGTAACAAAAGCGAAAATTTTAGCTAGAAAATTAAAGGATCCCAAAGGTCAAGAGAAAACGGAAAAACAGGTACGTGACATGCTAGATTTTTTTGAAAGTGAAGGCATGATTTCTCGCTCTGGGACTCGCCACGGAACAGTGATCACTATCACAAATTACGGTCAATATCAGTCTAATTGTGAGGTGACAAAGCAAGTAACAAACGAGGTGATAATCAAACCAAGTGATATCAAGGCTTCAGATGATAGTGAGGTGGTAAACCTCGTGACAAACAAGGTGAAACAGAACAAGAAGTTATTAGAACAAGAAGTTAATGAACAAAATAATAATACTCCCCTTACCCCTCAAGAGGGGAATGGAGAGAACGCCGATAAACCTAAAAGGCGAACACCTGTCAGAATCAACTATCAGGAATATCTCGATGTTTACAACGAAGAGGTTGGCGATAGTTTACCCCGTGCAACAGTTCTGAATGACAAACGAAAACGTAGGTTCAAGAAGCTGATCCCCAAACTGGCGACACCAAATGCTGATGGTTGGAGGGCATATGTTCGAGCCTTTGTCAGAATGGCTAAGCCGTGGTATTTCGGGGACAACCCTAGTGGTTGGTCAGCAGATATCGATCACTTGCTCAAAGAGGACACGCTAACAGCAGTTCGTGAAGGGAAGCCAAGTTTGACTGGGAGATAGCAATGGTCAACAACCAAATCGAAGCAAGCGTGATTGGTGGCTTGCTGAAAGACGGATTAACACTCAACGCATCTGATGTTCTCGCCACATTAAAACCAGAAGCTTTTGCAGTTCACTTTTACCGAGAAACCTACAAAGTCATTCAGAAGCAAGCAAAAACTCGTGGACTGATTGATTTAATGATGGTTGCTGAGGCAATGGGTGACAAGTATTTCGCGGATATCATGCAAGTCGCTAAAGATTGCCCAAGCGCTGCAAACTTGAAAGGCTACGCCACGATGGTGACGGATAATCACAATCGCCGTGAAATGATTCGCTTGATGGATGACCACCGTCATATTATCGAATTCGGCTCGATTGATGCGGCTGCCGAAGCAATGGATAAGCTCATCAAAAAGGCGAACGAACTACGAGCAGCGAATGATGAAATTAAACCAGTACACACCAAGGAGTTGATAGCGGATTTTACCGACGTGTTAGAGCAACGACTGACCAACGGTGACGAGTCTGACACATTGAAAACAGGTATTCATGAACTTGATGAAATTACAGGCGGCATCAACTCAGTGGATCTTGTGATTATTGCGGCTCGCCCAGCTATGGGGAAAACAGAGTTAGCGTTACGAATCACCGAAGGGGTTGCATCACAAGTTGATAAACAAACAGGGCTTAAAAAAGGCGTTTTGATTTTCTCCATGGAAATGAGTTCCCGCCAAATCATGGAGCGTCAAATTGCAGGAGCGTCAGGGTTATCTGTCTCGTCACTTAGAAATCCAGCAAAGATGGATGATGAAGGATGGGCTAGGGTCTCAAACGGAATCAGTCGAGTTCAAGAACTGGATGTTTGGGTTGTCGATGCAAGCAAACTCGATGTGGACCAAATCAGAGCCATAGCGAAGCGCCACAAACAACAATATCCCTCACTGGCATTAATTCTAGTCGACTATCTAGGACTGATAGAAAAACCCAAAGCAGAGCGTAACGACTTGGCAATTGGTTATATCTCATCAAACCTCAAAAATATGGCTAAAGAGTTGCTAACGCCAGTTATTTCACTTAGCCAGCTTTCACGCGATGTTGAGAAACGACCAAACAAACGCCCCGTCAATGGCGATTTACGCGATTCAGGCAGTATTGAGCAGGATGCCGACTCCATCATCATGCTCTACCGTGATGCTGTGTATAATGAAAATTCCTCCGCAGCACCTTACGCAGAAATAATAGTTACTAAAAATAGGTTTGGAAAAACAGGAACGGTATATCAGCGATTCAAAAATGGTCACTTTATGGATGTTGACCAGATGGAAGCCGCTAACGCTTGCCTGCAAAGCAGTAAACCTCAGCAACGCCGATTCCAAGGCGCAGACGTGTAACACACCAAATCATAAGGACTTCTAGATGAAATCAAAACGAACCAGCATGAGATTGGTTAATTTTTCTCGCGAAAATTCAGGTCGAATGGATAAAGTTTATGAAGTTAAACATGAAAACCAAAAGACAATATTAGAGCAGAAGCTAACTATCAAAAGGGACGAGTTTGGCAGGTTTAGCGTTGATGTTGCAATGGATGACTTCCCACGCATCGATAACGAACTAGACGCAATTCTGAAATACGCAGACTGGCTCGAACGCATGGGGATAGCAATACGCAGAGAAGCCAAGCGGGCAATTAAGCGAGGTGTTGAGTGATGAAAGTAATTAGCTGGCTTATCACTTGGCGATGGGTATTTAAGCAATCTGTGATGGAGTCAGGAATGACAACACAAGGCGCAATCAGCATGAAAACATCAATGGTACGGAACAATTTATTCGGCTGTAGAAATAGCTCGTTTATTCACCGTGATATGCAACGAATGATTGACGCGGCAGCAAGAAAAAATCGAGGTGAGAGATGAAAGGAACAACGTTAACAGAGTTAGCCCCACCAATGCCAGAGGGTGAATGATGAACGAACGCAAACTAAGACTAGAATCCGTAGCAATTTGGCAAGAGCTAATTTTGCAAGCCAAGCAAAAATACCAATGGTGGGAGTTGTAACATGAGCGAACTAAAAAAATGCCCGTTTTGCGGTGGCGAAGCAAAGACAGAAAAATATTTGCTGGTTTATTGGCGAGTGAGATGTACCAAATGTTTTACACTACAGACTGAAATGGTTACATCGGAGAAGTCAGCTATAGCAGCATGGAACAGGAGAGCTAACAGTGAGTGATAAGTCATGAGCATTTCAGTAATCACAACGCTTAGATGTTTTTTTACTGGTCATAAATTTGAGATGCAAGAAAACTGCTGGAATGACGGCTCATTTTTCTTTTGCCCTCAGTGTGGAATGACATTGTGGAGACATAACATTAAGTATAGGAGGGATAATGCAGAAGCAAACATTCCTACTCAGGAATACACAGATACTAAAAAACCTTAAAGCCGTACTAGATAATTTACCCCTCAACGAAGAATTCCCCCTAGAAGTAAAAATCTCAGAATCCAGCCGAACACTACCGCAGAACGATATGTTTCATGCGCTATGTGGTGATGTATCAAAGCAAATGACACTCAACGACGAACCACTGAAGTTATGGCAGTGGAAGAATGTCTTTGTGTCTGGTCATTGGATGGTTACTACGGGAGCGAAAGAATCACCACTAATTCGTGGTATTGAAGGTGAGCTATTAAACATACGCGAGAGCACGTCTCAGATGGGCAAGAAGCGCATGAGTAGCTTAATTGAATACTCGACAGCTTGGGCGGTAGAAAGTGGCGTAAAGCTGCGTACAACTCGTTATGAATATAACTACTACGGTCACAGGGAATAACTCAAGGAGCAGCAAGAGAGATGAAAGAGCCTCATGTACACAAGCTTCTTACATATGAAGAGGCGGACAGGCTTTGTGAGCATTATAAGAAACGGGGTTATTCACCCGTCAAAATGCTCAATATTAATCCAAAATATTTTGATGTTTCAGTGAATTTATCAATCCAAAGACGCTTAAAACCAAGCCCTAGGTCAATGATTAATAGGATGTGGAGATGAAAAACGAAGCAGAAGCGTTTATGAGCGCACTAACAACATTAAAGCTATGTTGGGCTATTCATAAGTCTAATGATACGGTCAGGAAGTGCGCTGGAATGTTAAAGCGCAAATTTATATTACCGCATGCTGTCGATGCTATGCGGACGATAGAGTTAAGCAAAAGCCCGATGGTTGTGATTGTAGTCGCTGAGTGGGGTATTCAGGAGAAATAAATGGCATTAAAACGCGACAAGCACGATATTGTGTTTTCGCAGTTGGTCCGGGAAAGAGCAAATTATGAATGCGACTACTGCGGAAGACAATTTAGACACGAACCTTCAAAACTCCACTGTTCACATTTCAAATCACGACGACACAAATCAACCCGATACCATCCCTTTAATGCCTTCGCTCACTGTGTAGGTTGCCATCGAAAACTCGGCGAAGACCCACACGAATTCAATGCTCACGCTGTTATTACTTACAGCGAAATGACTATTGACTGCGTAGCTCGTTTAGCAGGTACTTCAGTGAAGTTGAAATCGTGGCAAATGGATGAGTTATATCAGCACATGAAGATTGAGCTTAAAAGGATTCAGGCGATACGGGCTAGCGGTGTAATAGGTCGGATTGAGTTCACATTGCCTGATTGGTATCAGCAAGGGATCACTTATCAGATGGGGGATTTATGAAAACTGAAATCACGACTATTCCAGAGTTGCTCATCAAAACGTATGGAAATATGGCGGAAGTTTCCAGATATCTAGGGTGTTATCGAGCAACAGTGAAAAAATACTCGAAAGATATTAATGCGGAAGGGCATGTGGTTATTAATGGTCGCCTAATGACAACATGCAAAACAAGAGTGAAAGGCACATCCTGTCTCGCCAAAGAGTTAGATAGTGCCGTTTCTGTTGTTAAATGTATTAAACCTGAGCCTAACTGCAAAAGCTCGCAATTTAATACGAGGTAACGGATGCGTAATATTCAACAAATACTAGAAATGTGGGGCGCATGGGCTGCGGATAACATTGAGTCAGTTCAATGGTATTCGACAGCGGCAGGATTTAACCGCTTAATTCCTAGTAAGGTGAAGTCTCGACCTCAATGTTGTGAAGATGATGCAATGATTATCTCTAGCTGTATGGCTCAATTAAATAAAAAGAACCGTGATATGCATGACTTGCTACTGGATTATTATTTATTTGGGAAAACATTCATGCAGCTAGCTAGAGAACATAAATGCTCAGATACCCACATAGGGAAAAAACTCCAGAAAGCAGAGGGTGTTATTGACGGAATGTTGATGATGTTAGATATAAAATTAGAGTTAGATATGTATGTAGAGAAGATTTAATAAAATACTTTACGATCGTAAAATAGCTGATATTGTGATGATAATGAAAGTAAAGTGAGTTGACACAAATACCCTCTACGTTGTAACTATACGAATGAATAATCAACAAAACCCCCGCAAGAAACCGCGGGGGTTATATAACGGAAAAATATCTGTTTTTGTATTTATTTGATTTTTTATGTTTAATTAATAAGTAACATCTTACTTAAATCAATGTTGTGTTTGGATAAGACTTCTTGAGTTAAGCGACCAAATATTTTTTGCTCCATTTCTTTCAGTACAATTTTCCCAACGAGTGATTCTGCATCAGGTATATCGTTTAAAGCATCTTCGGATAATTTATTTTGAACTTGTTCTGAATAATCCTTTTCAATAAACTCATAAAGTTGTTCTTTTGCTTGTTCGAAAGGTTCAGAAGCAATTCTTGACATAACTGCATGCCATGGTCCCCAGCAATTGAACCAAGGTATAAACTCTATTTTTAATTGATTTTTAACTGTTTGTTCAGCAGAAGTTAGATCTTCTTGAGTTACTCCAGAAAGTCTCCCAAAAAGCATGTTCCCTTGAGCTGTAGATAGATTTAGTGATTTTGCTAAACCATTTTGATACGCTAGGTATACTTCGATGTCGTCAGGGTTGACTAATTCTTTGACTTTCTGATTGGCTATGACTTCCAGTTCTTCTAAACAATACAGCTCCTTTGCCATTTGGATTAATTGAGGTAAATGCTGGTCATATGAGCCACTTTCAGCTTCATGAACGGCAACTGCTTTTTGAATATTATTCCAAGTTAAAGATACTCTATCATCACAAGATGTAGTTGCATCAAACGTTACTGCAAATATTGTTGCACGTAGCGGGGATGATTCCACTAATTTAGATAATAGTAATAAGACTGATGGTTTTAACTCGTTTGATTGGGTTGACTTATGAAGTCTATTCATGAAGTCAGCGAATGCTTGGCTATTTTCTTCGTTGGCGAAGTTTTTCCATGTTGTAATGATATTTGATCGCTCCTCTTCCGAGTACCATTTTGCAATAGTTTCTGCTAAAGGTTGGTTTTGTTGCTGATTTTCAGATGCAATCAAACCTTGAAATAATAAGCCGATGATTCGTTCTGGATTGATAATAATTCTTGGCGAATTAGCTGAGGCACTAACTATATTTAAAACTGCTTGATCTGTTAATGGATTATGACGAAGATTTATTTGAGCTGCTGATGTTAGGTGTAGAACAGAATTCGGTATATTACTAATGTTATTATTACGTGCATTTACATCCCGAATGTTATCGCGAGGTAACTCAGGAAGTTCTGAGAGCTGATTATTTGAAATATCTAAGATAGTTAATGTTTCTGGTAGGGGGGGGAGTATTGTTAGTTCATTATTATTAATATACAGCATTTCTAATTCCCTAGGGAGCTCGGGGAGAGTTGTTAATCTATTATGGCTGAGACCTAAAAAAATTATTGAACTAGGGAGTTCAGTTATTTCAGTTATTTGATTTGATGATATATTCAGTTCTACTAGGTTCCGCTGCGCTAGAATCGCGAGAGGAAGTGTTGCTAGATTGTTATTGGCTAGATTTAATGAGTCAACGCAAGCGGGTAGCATTGAAGGTAGTGATGTAAGACCTAAACTATTTAAATCAAGTTCTCTAGCTTGTCTCTTCATACAATCTTTTAATCTTTCATAAGCAATTTTTCTATTTTCACCTGGTTCTCCACTATGTGACCAGGTTTTCCATAATGATTTTAGCTCTTTGGCTGATGAAGGAATGGCGGCGGATGTGCTTAAATTTTCTTGACTGGTGCTGATATTCCTAGTTGAAAAACAGTTAATAGCTCGAAACATGTTAGCTCCTTGTTAATGATGTAATAGAGAATTTATTTTATTAACAAATTCAATGGATAGTTAATATAAATTTTTGCTTATTACGATGGAGTATTATTGTATTCGTGATTCAGATATAGCCTGATAAATCAGCATTAACGTTTATTGTTAGGTTTGAAAAATCTTTTAAATACAAGTTATTAAATTTATCGATATATCTCTTTCCGGTTGGAGTTACTCTTGTGGTGCTGTATTTATTCGCGACTTTATTTTCAGGTGCCTAGGTGGTCTTTTTGTTTATATCGATATTAGTTTGTATTAATTTTAATCACAAAACACTCATCTGTGGGTGGGTATACGTATGCCATATAAAGAACCCAATAATATAAATTTATTAACCGTTATGTTGGTTGGCTTGATGACCTTTTTGGGAAGCATTGCCAGTTATGCCAATAAAGTTTTGAAAGGTGAGCCGTTTAGGCTTGGTCTTTTTATTGCTCAGGTCATTATCTCTATGTTTGCTGGTTCTATGGTGCTACTTGCTGCGAGTTATTTCGCTTGGCAGCCTGAAATTGCGGGAGGTGTTGCCGGAATGGCTGGTTGGACCGGCGCGGCAGGAGTTAGCGCATTAGAAAAGCGTTTTTTAAGGAAAGTTGCTGATGAATGAACCAAAATGGATTATTGAGGCAAGAAAAGAAATTGGCGTATCAGAGCATACCGACACAGGCTCTAAAGCAGTCGACCAAATGTGGATTGATAGCAAGCTACGTGGTTTAGTTGGTAGCGCGAGAAAAGTGCCTTGGTGTGCGGGTTTCGTCAATGCCATGTTAGAGCGTGCTGGTATCAAATCCCCTCGCAAAGATGCTTCAAGTGCATATGATACGTTCGGAAAAAAGCTAACAGAGCCTAAATATGGTTGCATCGTTCGCTTCTCACGTTCTGGCGGTGGACATGTTGGTTTCTGCATTGGTAAAACTGAGAATGGCTCACTTCTTATCTTGGGTGGGAATCAATCAGACGCAGTAAACATCAAGGCATTTGGAACTGAGCGAGTTGTTACTTATCGCTGGCCTGATGGTATTGAAGTCGATAATCGACCTCTGCCAATTGATGACGCCGCGTTGTCAGTGAAAGAGTCGTGATATGAGCTCACTAACTAAAGTTTTGGTTGGTGTTTGCGCTATCCTTGCTTTCTGGCTTTGGTGTGTTATGGGGCGTTATAGTGACCTGAAAGGCGACCATTCAACTCTGAAAGATAAATTCAGTGAGCAAGTAGCTATCACTGTAGATTACGAAAAGCGCATCAACTCCCTTCACGAACTCGACACTAAACACACTACGGAACTCATAAATGCAAAAGCTGAAATTGATAAGCTGCGTAATGATGTTCGCAATGGTACTCAGCGCGTGTACATCAACGCCGAATGTCCAAAGCTCAAAACGAATTCAACCAAAAGCGGAGGCAATGAAAGCACCGCACGACTTAGTGACGCAGTTGAACAAGATTATTGGCGTCTCAGAGAAATGATGACTGAGAACGAAAAACAAACTTTGTATTTGCAGAATTACATCAGGATGGAGTGCTTAAGATAAAAAAACCTCTTATCAATTGTGATAAGAGGTGGATGTGTACAACTACTATTTTGGGCGATGTAAAATACCTGTTACTACCATAAGGAAGAGTAACAATGCATAGTTTATTAATGAAATAATATCTTGTCAAACTATCACTGATTAAAAAATAGTGCTTTTATTTAATTATTTGATCACTATATGAGCTGTTGGATTCTGGGGGAGGGGCTAATTTATTTATGAAATATAATATGAATATTATAGTGATAAGAAAGAAAAAGCCCCAAGGTAAAGATATGGGGCAAAAATGTGAACACGATAAAAATACTAAAGATATTCGGATTTATAATTATATTAATTAATGCGTTATGTTTTTTTTATTTATTTAAATAACTCTTTTTATTTGTAAGGTAGTGTAAATTTTGATCTGGATTATTGATAGGGTAAGTGCTGTTTTTTGAGCGCGTTCGAGTGTTTAGAGCTGTATGTTTCTTACAGAGGGTTAGTAAATTTAATATTAACATTATTAATGATTTTGCTGGTTGTTAATACCTGGATTTTTCTAGTATTGGTGTGTGGTTTTTTGATTTGATTGTGGTAGCGGGATAAAAAGTCCCCTCATGTGTTCAATGAGGGGAAAACGGCAAAACTTAACTTAATGTAAGCAATGGACGGCTTACTCATCCATGCTCGCAAGTGAATTTAAATTTAGTTGAGTTATAATTCAATATCCTTACTGTTTATTTGGTTTATTATTAGCCATTGGTTTCTATTATTTTATTTTTTATTATATAGTTATGAGTATAAATCAATCGTTTGTTTGTTTTTGTGTTGTCTGAAAGGTATCTATATATTAGAAGAGAATAGGAAAAGAGAAATAAAAAAAGCCCCTATAGAATAGGGGCTAAGGGATCATAGCGTTACTTTTACCAGAAAGATAATACGCGTTAATTATATTTAATAAGTTTGTTATGTTTTTTTAGGTAAATTAAAGTAGCTTTTATTTTTGTAAATTAATTTAAGGTCGATCGATAGCGTTAAGTTCTGTTTGCTTTTTTATGCGAAATCTCTGTGAGAAAGTTATTTGAGAATTTCGGTAAGAAAGGCTGGGACTAGGCAAGAGAAAGAAAAGGTAACCATTTTCCAGAGCCAAATATAGCAATCTCTTGAGTTCAGTGAATCAGGCAGAGTTGAGCGAGGAATATTTGTCGCGGTACTTGTTGAACGTGGGCTGGATAAGTTGCTCCGTAAATCGAAGAAAAGATAGGTCGCTCAGCGGCCTTTTTTATTGGCAAATCCTAAAGCTCATTATGGTGGGCTTTTTAATTTGTTATGAGGATATGAACATGGCGACTAAAACGAAAATGGGTCGTCCTTCTGATTATTTACCAGAGGTGGCGGACGATATATGCGCTCTTATCGCCGATGGTGAAAGCTTGCGTTCGGTATGCAAACGAAAAGGCATGCCAAACACCACGAAAGTTATGCGCTGGTTACGAGAGAATCCGGACTTTCGTGAACAGTACGCGAAAGCAATGGAGTCAAGGGCTGATGCTGTTTTCGAAGAGCTATTTGATATAGCTGATGATGTCTCCGAAGAGTCGGCAGCAGTAGCTAAAGCTAAACTAAGAATCGATACGAGAAAGTGGGCTTTAGCAAGAATGAGTCCTAAAAAGTATGGCGATAAGATTAGCCAAGATATCGATGTTAAATCATCTGACGGCTCCATGACGCCACCGCCAACAAAAATAGTTCTGGTTGCCGGAGGTAACAATGACGGTGGCGAGGATTGAAATTCCCCCTAAATTAATTCCAGTATTCGAAGGCAACTATCGCTATCGCTGCTCACATGGTGGGCGAGGTTCTGCAAAGACAAGAACATTTGCATTAATGACAGCTATTCGCGGTTATATGGCTGCAATGAACGGTCAATCTGGTGTAATACTTTGCGCCCGTGAATACATGAACTCACTCGAAGAGTCATCGATGGAAGAGGTTAAGCAGGCGATTAGGTCTGTGCCTTGGCTAAATGATTTCTACGAACTTGGTGAGAAATACATTCGTACTAAATGCCGCTCTGTTAGCTATGTATTCGCAGGGCTACGACATAACTTAGATAGCATCAAATCTAAGGCTAGAATATTAATCGCGTGGGTTGATGAGGCTGAATCAGTATCCGAAATCGCATGGACAAAACTAGTGCCTACGGTTCGTGAGGCTGGCTCTGAAATATGGGTAACATGGAACCCTGAGCGAGACGGTAGCGCGACAGATAAGCGGTTTAGAAAGAATCCACCTGATAACGCTATCGTGGTTGAAATGAACTACGGTGATAATCCGTGGTTTCCATCCGTGTTAGAAGATGAGCGCTTGAATGATCAAGCCAGATTAGATTCCGCTACTTATGCATGGATATGGGAAGGCGCTTATCTTGAAAACTCTGATAAACAGGTATTAGCGAATAAATACGTTGTTCAATCGTTTCCTGATGACCTATGGAAGCAAGCCGATAGACTTCTGTTTGGTGCTGATTTTGGTTTTGCTAACGATCCAAATACATTACTGCGGTATTTCATTCTGAATGATTCCTTGTACATCGAGTATGAGGCATACGGGGTTGGCATTGAGCTTGACCATATCCCCGCATTTTATGATGGCATCCCTGAAGTAAGAAAATGGTCTATTAAAGCAGATTCAGCTAGACCTGAAACTATCAGTTATCTCCGGCGTCAGGGTTTTAATATCTCTGCGGCTAAAAAATGGCAAGGTAGTGTTGAAGATGGAATAACATTTTTACGTGGATTTAAGCAGATAATCATTCATCCCCGTTGTAAAGAAACAGCAAAAGAAGCTCGTCTTTATTCATATAAAACAGATCGTATTACAGGTGAAGTATTGCCTGTGATTTTGGACGCTAACAACCATTGTTGGGACGCTGTTCGATATGGATTAGATGGATACATAAAGGGGAGAGCAACAGTCTGGGATATTATGTAATGACGGATAGAAACATAATCGGTCGCCTTAATGATGGCTTGGGGAGCATGATGACATCCCTTGGTGAAAAGATAGGCGCAATTACATACAGCAGCAAGAAAGCAACTGTCAAAGATAAAGAGTTAATAGCGCTGTATGAGAGTTCTTGGATTGCCAAGAAATACATTAATAAAACCGCTGATGATATGCTTAAAGTTCCCCGTGAATTCTCTGGTGATATCGACAGCGCTTTAATTCAAAAGATTAAAGACTCTGAGACTAAATTAAAAGTCTATCAAGTGTTGCATGATGCTCTTACGTGGAGTTCGTTATTAGGTGACGCGCTAATTGTTGCAGTGACAAACTGTGAGGATAAAAAAATATCGTCATACTTGGATTTATCGAGTGAGGATATTGTGAAATTCTTAGTGTTAAAGAAAGGCGAATATACGCCAGATTCACACGTTATCACGAATATTGCCTCTCCTAATTTTGGTGATCCAATTAGTTATCGAATTGATGTCGGAAGCCAGCAGTTAAGGTTTCATCATTCGCGTTGTTACCGCATAAAACTTGGTAAGCATAGCTTAAAAGATAGAGTGAAGTTTGGTACTTCCGATCTGCAAGCGTCTTACAGGGATATTAAAATATTTGATACGGCAGTCCTGAGTACAGGCGACACTATTCAAGAAGCCAATGTTGATGTGCTGTTTTTGCCTAATCTGAATAACCAAATTGCTTCCGGTGAAGAGGATACGGTTATGAAGTATCTCACCATGATGAAAGAGGGTAAGTCATCAACAGGTATTCTTGCTATTGATGCTGGCGATTCCTCATCGCAAGGTCGTTATGAGCAAAAAACGGCGCAGTTTGCGGGCTTGTCTGATGTTATAACCAAAATGATGAGCGTACTTGCTGGAGCGCTGGATAGACCTATCACGGTTTTATTCGGTCAATCTGCAAGTGGGTTTAATTCTGGTGAGGAAGATAACAAATCTTACTACGAAACAATACATGGCTTACAAGAGGCGCGCTTACGCCCATTGCAAGATTTTATCGATCAATTCATTCTCGATAAATTATCAATTCGTGACGAACTCAAGTACGAGTATCCATCAATCGATAGTATCAATGAGGTTGAATTAGCGACACGATTTAATTCTTATGCAACAGGGTTTACATCCCTGATTCAAAATAGTGTTGTGGATGAAGAAACCGCCTTGCGTGAAATGATCGCAAGAGGGTTGCTGGTTACGGTTACTGAGGATGATATCAAGAGAATAACTGAATCGGTTGGGTACGGTGGTTATGGAACTGAAACTTATCTTGGCTCGCAAACAGGGGAGGTTGAAGTCGCGTAATCGGCGAATTCGCCCCATAAAGCAGAGTAAGCGCACTGAGGTTTGGTATCGAGAACGATTAAACTCTGTTATTGATGAAATGAGTCAGGTCATTATTGCTGAATTAGAAAACCCCACATTAAATGATGCAACAAGCACTCCCCCTCTTAGCATTACCGCCAAATTATCACGAGCCATACAAAAAGTTGCCAGCATGTCTATTGCTGAACTTGCGACTCGTTTGTCGTTGGGCTTAGTTAATAGAGCAAACCAACAAAACAAAGATAGGCTCTTAAAAACCTATAAAAATGCGTTTGATATAGACCTATCTGGCTTGCTGAGTGATGAAGCGATCCGTGATGACATGGCGCGTGCCGTTAAAGAAAATGTCGATTTGATTAAGTCTATTCAAACAGATTTTATCAATGACATCGGGGAAAAGGTCTTTTCTAACCTAGCGGGTGGTGGTCGCCATGAGAATCTTGTGTCACTTATTAAGGAGCGAGGGAATATATCAAAAAGTCGTGCAAAATTTATTGCTCGTGACCAGACAGCGAAACTTAATGCGGCATTAAATGAATCTCGCCATCGGTCGTTAGGTTTGGATTTATACGAGTGGGGAGGCGCAGGTGATGAACGAGAGCGTGAATCTCACTTAAAACTCAATGGAAAGCTGTGCAAATACTCCGATCCAACCGTTTATTCTGATGATGGCGGTAAAACATGGAAAAAACGCAAATCAATAGGTGCGTATGAAGGTGCGCCTGGCACCGATTTTCAGTGCCGCTGTGTATCTTTACCTTATATTTCATGGGATTAATTAATGGCATGGAAAAAAACATCGCAGGGATACGTTGTGACTACTGCGAAGATAACTCGTGCAGGCTCGATCGAGTATTACGGTCATGAGATAGGGTTAATTGGCAGTGATGCCAATAAAAAAATCAAAATTATCCGCACGTTAGAAGAACTCTCTAAACCTGAAACGCTTAAATCCTTTGAAGGATTACCTCTGACATTAACTCACCCTGATAGCGGTGAGGTTAATTCCGATGATCACAAACAAACCGCAATCGGTCACATTCAAAACGTTCGCATTGAGGGGGATGTGGTGGTTTGTGACGTATATATCACGGATGCGAGCGCTATTCGGGTTTTGGAAGATACTGAGGTTCGTGAGGTTTCCGTTGGGTATGAGCCTGCGGAAATGGAAAAGCGTGATGGGGAGTTATATCACATCAACATTCGAGGAAATCATGTTGCTGTGGTTGCAGATGGGCGCTATGGCGCTGGTATTCGATTGAATGACAAAAAAGGTAAACCGATGAAATATGGACTAAAAGGCATCATCCAGTTATTGAAAGGTAAAAACCTGAAAGATGCTGATGGTGAAAAATTAACTCAAGAAGAAATCGACCAGATGATTGCGGATTTAGAGGCTCAACTGGAGGAAATGAAAAACGCAGGCGTTGATAGCGTTAATGAGCAAATGCAAGCAATCATTGATGAGCTTGAGCGTCTGAAGAAAGAAAAAGAGGGAGCAGCAATGCCACCACAAAATGATGAAGCCCACAGTGAGCCGCAAGAGGGTGATAAAGATGCCCGTATTGCTGAGTTGGAGTCTGAAAATGCTCAGTTAAAAGAGGAAAATCAGAAACTTAAAGATGAGTTGGATGCCCTGAAATCGGAAAGTGATACTAGCGTGACGTTAACAGATGCAAAGACTCGATTCCCTAAATTGAATTTCACTGACGCGAAATCAGCGCGTGATATTCACTCTATCGTTCTACTGGGGACGGGAGCATTTAATGATTCTCAAGTAAAAGGCATGTCTGATGAAGCGCTAAGAACAGCTTACATCGCAGTACAGGCTACATCAAAACCAAAAAGTGATATTGGCAGACATCTTCTTAATGATTCACATCAAAAACCAAGCAAATCAGTCTCTCGTCAATTAGGGGGTAAAAAATAATGTCTTTCTTTCAAACTCAATGGGATGCCCCTACGGGCATATTACGTGCGGGGACAATTTACCGCGCATCGAGCTCTAATGACAAAGTGTGGGGTGAAGAAAACCGTACAGAAAAAGATATGGATTACGGCATCTTTGTCGCAGTCAATCCGGAAGGTGGCGTTAAGCATATTGAAACAGCAAATGACATTATTCATGGCATTGTTGTTCGCGATATCTATGGCGATAAAGCACCCCATAGCAAAACTACAAATATTGGTCATTTCTCTCACGGTGACTGTGTTGGTGCTTTGGCTGTCGAAGGTGATGAGTTTTCTCGTGGTGATTTGGTTTACATCAAGGTGGGTGGGGAAACAGCAGGTCGAGTAACAAAAGAGTCTGCGGGAAATATCTCACTGGGTTATTGGGTTGAAAATATGAGTAAGGGTAGTAATTGTGTGGCTATCACGTTGGGTTATATGCAAAACGTACAACAAACAGGCTCAGGAGCGTAATTAATGGCTATTGAAGATGCATATTTTGAAGAGGTATTGCAAGAGTCTCTGACCGAACGAGATAAAGAACTGCAGGAAAAAGAGCTGCCGGAAATCAATATCGGTGAAGCTATTCCGGTCAGCGAAGGTCTGGATTTCGCAATGGAATATTTTGAGTACGGTCGCACCGAGGTTATGGGTTCCGTCATGGACGGTATTATTGGTAACAAGACCAACTCTTTAGTCACCATTGATAGTGAAATTGAGATGGAAAAAGCGCCTGTCGCGCAGTGGGCAAAAGCCGCATCATGGACTAAACAGCAAATTGAAAAAATTGCAAAGTTGGGGATTAACTTACCCTCTAAAAAGCAAGATGATTTGTACGCTAACGCATTAGCAACCATTCAATATGCTGGCTACCTTGGTCACAATGCTGTAAAAGGTCAGGAGGGCTTATTGAATGGTCAGTTAGTTCAAGTGATCGCTGAAAAGTCTAAAAAGACGATTGCAGACATGACGGCAGAAGATTTTATTTCAATGATCTTAGGTGCTTACAATGTTGCGTGGGCTGCATCGGGTTATCGTGTGCAACCGACCCATATTGCAATGGATGCAGCCGACTTTATGTTAGCAATGCAGAAATTTGATTCTAATAGCGTGATTGTTGGTGTTGATCTGCTTCCTGTATCGGCAATGGATCGGGTTATGGCTGCACTGCGTAAAGCATCGGGTGATAGTGCATTTAGCATTAACTTTGTGAAAATTCCTGCTGAATATGCCCGAGAAATCACGAAGGGAAATACGCGTTTAGTTATCTACACCTATGATGAAGAGTATGTCGAGATGAAGGTCCACATGCCTGAGCTTCTGCCGGTTCGTCAGCGTGATTTATTGACCTATGAATGCGGTTATCGTGCTGCTTTTGGTGGGGCTATGTGGAAAGTCCCTGCATCAGCCATTTATGTAGACTACAAGACCTCACCAAGTAAATAAATTCAGGGGGTAACATGTCATTTCTTCTTCGTTACCCTGAATTTACCTCTGTTGATAAAGCCAGAATAGAGCTAGCCCAACAAGACGCTGAAAATCAGATGTCACGAAAAGTATGGGGTAAAAAATTTGAGCAAGGGCGAGATGCCCTCATGGCTCATATGCTCTATATGTCAGGCGCGCTCACTAAATGCGGTTATTCAAGAGGTAATCCTGTTCAATTTGCAATGAGTAAATCAGCTGGCGCGATATCGATAGGTTACTCTGCGCCTGATGTTGGTTTTGCCTCTAATCATGAGGGGTACGCTTTAAGCACTTATGGTCAGGAATATCTCAGGCTGCGTAAGTTAGTGGGCGTGCATGTTATGGTGATCCCATGATTAAAAATTCTGGGAAATTCAACGGGGCAAGACTTAAGGCGCTAGAGGCTCGTATCCGCGCAATAGGTAAGAAAAAGGTTGTTGTCGGTGTGCCTGCATCAACCAATGAAGTGCGAGAAGATGGTCTCAGCAATGCAACCATTGCTGTGGCTCATGAGTTTGGTGTGCCTGAGCATATTCCTGAGCGTTCATTTTTGCGGTCAACATTGGGTGAGAATAAAGATAAGGCTGCTGGGCTATTGATTCAAGAGCTAAAATCCGATATTTCACAAGGGGATTTTTCCGGTAGGGCACTTGCCATCGTTGGTGAAAATCTTTCTGTGGTGGTTAAACGGAAAATACAGTCTGGTATTAGCCCGGCTCTAGACTCAAAAACAGTGAAGCGTAAAAGATCGTCAAAGCCACTTATTGATACTGGCAATATGTTGCAGTCAATTACTTATGAGGTTCGAGATAAGTGATAGATAATTTTGTGGATAGTATTTTTTCCGATCCGTTTTTTGCTCAAGAATGTGAGTTTGAAAGTGAGTTAGGAGTAAAACGCACCTTAACATGTGTTGTTCAACCCGCCAGTCATACCGACTTACAAATATTACCTGAAGGTATTCGTTACAACCCTACCGTTCGCATAATGACGCCAGAGCCAATAGCCCCTAAAGAACTACTTTATTGGCATGGGCATCGCTGGCGCATTATCGATAAATCACCGTGGAATGACTATGGCTATTACGACACGCTCGCGACTCGATTTGAGGGCAGTCAGGCAAGTGATAGCGAAGGTTTCCCAATTACCTGATGACAAGGTTATTGATGGTAATGACGAAATTGATGTTTCCGCGTGGGCGTATTTTATTTCTGTCAATCAAGTGACATCGGAAACGATAGGAACTGAAATTAAATTTGACAGTAAAACTGAAACAGAAGCTGTTACGACCACGCGAGAAACGGTTATTTCAATTAATGCCTTCGGTAAAAACGCTTATCAGTTATTAGAAACCTTTGAAACCTCACTCTCTACCGCTTTTGCTCAGCAACTATTTAAAGACATAGGCGCGGGCATTGTCCGTCAATCACCAATTCGAAACCTACCGACGGCTATCGCAGGCGGTAAAGAGCATCGGGCGCAAATCGATTTAACACTTTCACACAATCATCGTATCGAAACACCGCTAAATCGTGGTGAATCGGTCACTATTTCTATTAAAAAGGATTAATTAATGAGTTTATCAACCAAAGAGGTGATAAATGCTCAGGTATTGCCACAAGCGGCGGCGGCACAACGTCGAGATTTGAGCATGGTCGCTATTTTGACATCAGAGATTGGCGATGCATTCAACGATGCGACAACACGTTACGTGTTCGTTTCTGATGCGCAAGACGTAGCAAACTTATTTGGAACAGGTTCAAACGCACACAAAGCGGCACAAGCGTTATTTTCAGCGCGTCCAAAGCTTAAGCGTGCGATGGTTGCCAGATATCCTAAAGAGCAGCAAAAAATTGCAGCGACCGTGAATGCGCTAAAAGGCGCTACTGTGTCGGCAGGCATTAACGCATTCAAAGCGATTGCAGATGGCTCTATGAGCCTTCATGTAGGAGGAAAAAAAACAGAACTCGCTGAAATGGATTTTAGTAGCGCGATTGGCTTCGCTGATATAGCACAAACCGTTAGCACCAAATTACCCGCAGACTCAAATCTACAAGTTGTTTGGGATGAAGTTGGACATCGATTCATTATTCAATCGAAAACGGCTGGCGCTAATCCAGCAACCATGATGGGGTATGTCACAGAATCAGATCAAGGCTCTTATGTCGGCAACATGCTTAAGTTGGAAGATGGACAAGCAACGATAGCGATTGGAAAAGATGCTGTCACCGTTAAAGCTGAAAGCCCGTCCGAAGCGCTGCACAATTTGGAAAATCTATATCAGGACTGGTACGGCACTTATTTTGCTGACACGTTAACAGATGAGCAGTTAGAAGATGCTCACTCTTGGATCGCCTCTGCTGACTTAAAGGTTCTTGCTTATACTGCCATTCGTGATGAACAAATTGAATGGAATAACGATAATATCCTTAAAAAACTGTACGACAAGAACAGCGGTCGTTTGATGGTTCAATTTAACAAAACAGGTGATGATCACGCTGCGGCAGAATTACTGGCTATTGCGGTATCAACCGTGTGGAATGGTCAAAATACAGCTAAAACAGTCAAGTTTAAGCAGCAATCCTCAGTTCGTTCTGATGATCGAGTTACTCAAAATGAAGCGCAGAAATGCCGCCGACTTGGGATTAATTTCTACACAGATTATGACGGCATCAATATGCTAGCAGAGGGGACAATGCTTGGCGGAACCTTTATTGATGAGGTTATGGGATTGGATGCTTTTCTTGATGCTTGCCAAAAACAGGCATTCACAACATTACAAGCAGATTCAACAAAAGTGCCACAAACAGACAAGGGGCAAGCCCGTCTCATTGGATCGCTGGTCGTTATTGGTGATGAGTTTGTGCGTAACGGATTCCTAGCAAGTGGTATTTGGCGCGGTAATGATGTGGGGGAATTGACTTATGGTGATCGTCTTGATGAGGGATTCTATTTTTATTCGGACAGCTTTGATGTGCAGTCTCAAGCAGATCGCGAGGCTCGAAAAATGATGCCGATTATGTGTGCGATTAAGCTTGCTGGGGCAGGTCATTCAGCTGATTTACTCATTCAATTTAATCGTTAGAGGTACCAATGTCAGTTTATAACCACAAAAGGCTCATGGTGAGCATTAATGGCTATGAGTTTACCGCATTTGACGAGTCGGCAGATTCATTATCTATCGCTCCAGTAGGTGATGATGGTGCATTTACTATTGGTGTAAATGGTCGGGGTGTGTATGTCTTCTCAGGCAATGAGTCGGCAACAGTCACGCTTAAATTATTGCAACATTCTGAGGATAACGCGTTTTTATCTCGACTCCGCAATCAAATTTTGAGCAGTCAATCCGCACCGACAGCACTAGAGCTTTACATCAAAGATACTTGGAACGGTGATGAAATTATTGGACATGTTGGCTTTTTCACTACTCCACCAACCATAACTCGCGGTACATCACATAATCCAACTCAATGGACCGTTCAATTTGAACGCGTTATCACCAAATTAGCCAAAGGAGCACATAACTAATGGAAAAAGACAACATCTCGTATGAACATCGCCACAGCAACTTTATTGAAGCGAAAACAAATTCAATGAAACTGCTAGGCATGTTGAAAGGTTGTATTAATTTGCAAGGTGAAAAAGTCGATATCGATGTGGGCGGTGTGCTGGCTAATATTGGTTCACCTGAGATGCAGTCCATCGAAAAATTTATCTTGAAATGGGTAACAGCTAAAGACGAAGAAGGCAATGTGATTCAATTGGATAAAGTGGATGTCTTTAACGCACACTTTAACAAATACCGCTCTCATTACTTCGCACTCATTATTGATGGTATTCAATTCCACTTCGCTGATTTTTTGCCCGCTGGGGTCGTATCCAAAGTCAATATGCCCAACTTGGTGGCGCTGACAGCGTAAGTTCCGTGGATTGGTTCAAAATGCTCCCAATTATGGAAGGTAAATATACGGGGCATGACTTAAGAACGACAGCAACGCTCGAGGATGTGCTTGATTTTCATGAGGCATATGTTGAGCGTTTGTTGTCTCAGCAGAGGGCAGAAGATGGAAATCGAAGAGCTTCTGGTCGCTATCGGGGTTGATACGACTCAGGCGGCTAAGATAAAAGAAGTTGTGGTTGCCCTCGGTGTGGCTGCGACTCAAATTGCCAATGAAGCGAATAAGGTTAATGAGAACTTATCGGATATCGGTGATGCTGCTACTCGAAATATTGAAGAGGCAGCCAATAAAGCGGATGGCATTAGCAATAAAATCAGTAAACTGAAGCTACTTGCCATAGGTGTCGGTGCTGTTATAGGTGCAGTGTCAGCCAACGTTCTGGGTTTTATTGATAGCTCACTTGCGGGGGCGAAAGAGCTAGCCAAAGAAAAAGGGCTGTTATTCGAACTCTCACAAGACGAACTTAGGCAAGCGGACGAATATCAAGCCGCAATGAAAAAGACTGGGTTGTCTATCGATGCAATTAAAACGAAGGTAGCTTTAAACCTTGTTCCACAACTAACTCGTGCGACAAGGGGATTTAATGATTGGCTCAATGCTAACAAAGCGCTTATTTCCAACGGCTTGACTAAAATTATTTTGTGGGGCGCGAAAGTCATTCAGGTTGTTATCAACTCGGTTAAAGCCATTAATTTATTGATAGAGCGTACTATCGGTTGGAAAGCTGCAATTATCGCGCTCTCGGTCATTCTGGCTGTGCTGAAGCGGGCAATGCTCATGGCGTTTATTACCAACCCGATAACATGGGTTGTTGCGGGCATTATTGGCTTAATGCTGTTGCTGGATGACTTAATGGTCTATTTGCAAGGTGGTAAATCATTATTCGGTGAATTTTGGGGTGCATGTATCGGGGGGATTAAGTCGGTTACTGAATGGTGGAATGGTCTTTCCTCTGAATTTAAAACGTCCTTAATGCTTATAGGTGCGATGCTTGCTGCGACGTTTGGAACAAATATTTTTCAGGCAGTGACATCAGGAGCAGGTCTATTTGGTAAAGCATTACGCCTGCTCTTTTCTCCTTTGGGCGGACTGACTAAATTACTTGGTGTTGCAAGTAAGGCGGTTATTTGGCTCGGTAGGGCAATGCTCATGAATCCTATAGGGATTATCGTTGGCTTAATTGTTGGGCTAGGGTATGTCCTATATGACTTGTATCAGAGGCTTACGACTGGCGAGTCTGCGTTTAGTGGGTTTTGGCAAGTTATTGCCGACACATGGAAAAAAATAAAGAGCATCTTTAAAGAAGGCGTTAAAAATATTTTAATGTCGTTAGGAATGTCGGAAGAAGGGGCGCAGAGGGTTGTGAATGCCATTGGCGATATATTTGGCGTAATATTTGGCTTCATGACTTCCCCCTTTTCTCAGGCTTGGGATTTCATTAAGGGCTTATTTGCGGTATGGGGAAATGACACGCTATCATTCACCGATAAGATAAGGAAAACCTTCGAGCTTGTTGTTGATGCCATTAAAAAGCCGTTCATGACAGCCTTTGAGTTTGTTGAGCGGTATTTTAATCAGCTTATTGCGGGGATCAAAGAAGGTATTCACTCAGTTAAGCGCTTTTTCGGGATGGATGACGATGGCAGAGTTGATGTCTCGGGGAGCTTTGTTGGATCTGTGATTAACTCAATGATGCAGGATGTAAATTTGCCTAGCTCTGCGGGAGAGTCTATCAATAATCAGTCTATTGTCATTAATCAAGGCGATGTGAATGTGTCTAATAATATCGTTTCTAACAATCCGGAACGGGTAGGGGCGGTAGTCACCGACGCCATCAATAAAAATGCCACAAAACTGGCATACAACACATCTAAAAGCGTGATGAACTGAGCATTTGTTCCCTTCTTGCTCGCAATGGAAGAGC
>UMKD01018349.1_pt1 | contig 23960 bp, 22 predicted proteins | sample 1966221 | NCBI WGS metagenome assembly UMKD01 (sample SAMEA4836167, study PRJEB28245) | human gut metagenome | biome: gut microbiome; material: fecal sample | place: Denmark | collected 2008
ATTTTGAATTGTGTTTTTTTTGTATAAGTAAAAAAATAGTAGCAAAGCTGGTAGATAATAAATTTTTGTCATTATAGTAATATAATTACCATTGTCAAAATATTCGCTATCTATATATGATAAAAATCGCAACCCTAAACTATCTAATATTATGGGGGTATATTTGGCTACTAATAAATAAAAAGGAATACTAATGATAAAAACAATAAAATACCGATTGAAATGATATTTTTTAGCTAAGGAAAAGAAAGCTAAACCAAAAAATATAATTGCAGTAGAATGAAAGCTCATGGCTATAAGGGTAAAAATAAAAAATTTAAAATATTTCTTATCATATAAAAAGAGAGATATAATAGGCAATAGCGTAAGGGCAGCATATTGCCTAATACCATTCATTTGATTATGCAATATATTGGTTACTGTGAAAAAAATAAAGAATAATAACCAAAGAGATAACCCTCTTTTTTTTATTTCTTTAAAAAAATAAAAAATAAAAAAAGACTGTATAAAGGAAAAAACAAAAAAAATAGATTGTGGTGGGGCGTTAAAATAATTCAATATTAGATTTGAATAGTAAAAAAAATACTCACCTGAATTGAAGTATTTATCCATAACCCAAGAGTTTTGATATATATAAATATAAGAAAAATAATCAGAGCCTACATTATATTGTAATGAAGAAACCAAAAAATAAATTGAGAAAGGTGGGAGTAAAATTAGAAAGCTTGTTTTGTATTTCTGTATAGTATACATATAAATAGTACAAAATAAACAAAGAGCTAGATAGATCATTTTTAGGCGCCCTAATATAGTAAACTTAAGAATTAAAATGAGTCATCTGGAATGGCTAATACTCCTAATATTCTAGCAGCTCTAGCGAATTTATGTCTCAGTATCCCCCGAATAGTGTAATGTAAAAAGTAATATGAAGCAGAATAGAATATGAGCTTTTCTTGCTTTCTCAGTAGAATCCAATTTTCTTTTGCCATTTTTAACTTTTTAGAAGACGATTGCCCATTGTACACTCTATAGCTAGCTAAAACAGTATTTAATCCAGTAGCTGAAATATTTTTTTCTCTCATAATTTTAAGCCACAAAGCGTAATCTTCACGTTTTGTGCCTAGAGGCATATAGATTTTTCCTAACTTTTCAGCATCAAATACAACGGTTAAACAGCCAATAACACAATTTTTCAGTAAGTCGCGATAGCTAATTGTTGGTGGGACACCAAATGTAATAATATCATTACAATGTTCATCTATTTTTTTATATGCTGTATAGCAGAAAAAGGTATTAGAGTTTTGCATGAATGTTATTTGATCCTCTAACTTATTTGGGAACCAAATATCATCACTATCTAGAAATGCGATATACTTCCCTCTTGATAGTTCTATTCCTTTGTTTCTTGCAATGGCTGCTCCAGAATTTTTATTTAATAGTATTAATTTAATTCGAGAATCATTTGCACAATGTAGCTTTGCTTTAAGAATACTATCATCAGAGGAACAATCATCTATGAGTATTAACTCCCAATTCTTATACGTTTGATTTATAACAGAGTTGATTGATGAATCTAAAAATCTTTCACTATTATAGATCGGCATAATAACACTAACTAATTCCATTTTAGCTCTTATTTCCTATAGTACCAATTAATATTTGTTTTAAAAAACAAAAAAAAGAAATATTTTTTTTATATTCTTTATGCTTTTTTATCGCAAAGGCTATAATCATAATATAATATAATGGAAAAGAGAAAACTCGTTTAAACATAGCACCTTTAGCTATTATTTTATCATTATTACTATAGAAATCATCTCCACTTGATAAAGGAGGATGAGTACATAAGTTAATTGGGCGATATCCAACCTTTCCACCTTTGGAGATTATATCTGTTAAGAATATAAATTCCTCTCCTGATGGGTAATTAGTTCCCAGCCCAAATTTAGGGTCAAAAAAAATATTGCTATACTTTATTAGATCAATATTTATTAATATCTCTACGCTGCAGACTTTAGCGGCGCTTAATTTTGTATGCTGATATGGATAATGACAGTAATTCTTGAAATCTCCATTTTTTGTTTTAATTATTCCTGTTAAGCAGGTTAACTTATCTACTTTCATAGCTTCAATAGCTAAAAATAAGCCTTCCAAATTTGGAAAAATATCATCATCGCAAATATAAACATAACTGTCAGGTTCAGAGTAATGATTAAAAACTAACTGCAATGCATTATTACGGTTATTTGATAACCCTAATTTTAGTTCTTCTCCCCACATGACATCATGACCAAATAGTTCGACCAGTTTAAGTTGGTAATATTCATCATCATATTTTTTTTCACCTTGACATGATATTACATATTTCACTCTTTCATCAATAGGGAACTGCTCTCTTTTAATATTGCTAAGTCGACTAAATAAAGTTGATATTGCTATAATTAACATGGTTTAATTACCTATTAATTTTATATAATGATTGAAAATGGTTTTTTCATTATAAATATTTTCCATCAACTGTGATGTTTTGTAATTTTCGCTTGTAAGTGAAAGGGATTTAAGTTTATCGCAAAAATCATTGATATCATCATTTTTATAAAAGACACCAGTTTGTATTTTTTTTAGAAAGGCAACAGATGTTGTCTGGCTATCAGAAACTATAATTTTTTTATTTAATGCTGCTGCCTCTAAAAGTGCATTAGAAAAACCTTCATAGAGAGAAGGGAGTACAAAAATGTCACAAGTATTAACAATTGCTATTGGATTTTTCTGGAAGCCTAAAAAAGTGATATTACTTAGTATTCCTAAACTATCAGCTTTAGATTTTATTTCTTTCTTTAATGGGCCATCACCAACTAAATACCATTTTACACTTCCATATTTAGCAATATATGCAGCTATAGCTTCAAGCATAAATATATGATTTTTTTGAGGGTAAAATCGTGCAACAGTTACAAGTTTTAAAGTGCTGGTTTTTTCTAGATGCGTACTGCAATTAATAGGTTCATTTTTTTCAACTTCAATTTTTTCAAAGTTAATTGGATTTGGTATTACATTTATATTTTTTTTTATATTAAGAGTATGTATGAGGTCATTTTTTATTTCTTCTGATAGAGCAATTATTTCATCAGCAAATCGATATGAAAAGCCAATTAGGTAATTTTTTATTTTCTGTACTAGCCTATTTTCTTCTTTCAATTGTAATGAAAGAGTATTAGCTTCACGAATAATCATTCGTGCATTTGAAAAAGAAAGAAACTTAGATAAAATCATTATGAAACAGCTTTCTTTCATTGTTGTGAATATCACATCAGGCTTAATTTTTCGGATAATGAAGGGTAATTTCAGTAATGCTATCCATTGGTTCTTAAGATTTAAGGAGGAATACTCTATGTTTTTATCTAAATTGCTCTCCAACACTCCTCCTCCAAGTGACGTGATTAATTTAACAGAGTATCCATTATTAGCCAAAAAATTTGCAAGGCGTACTGTGACTGATTCTGCTCCTCCACAGTTTAAATTTGGTAAATATATTAATATGCTTTTCATGTGTGCCCCGCTAACTTAAGTTATATTCATTGATTAATGGTTTAAAAAATGGTCGATTTAGCTGATTTTAAATTTTGGTATACAGTTAAATAATCAATAAAGAATAAAATTCTTGCAATTGTAACTGCGATTGCCCCACCTAATAAACCGTAATAGTAAATCATAATAATGACAATAACTGCAGAGATAATTGAGACTCTTAAGGATATATTTCTATATAATTTGTCATATCCATTTGGTAAAAAATACCCTTGGCTAATAGCATTAGATAAGCCTATAAAAACAATACCTATACAAAGAATAAATAGATACTGATTAACACCAGAAAAGCTCTTGCCAAGGAATATTTGTAATGCCCATTCTCCTATAAAATAAATTAATATGGCTGGGATAATAGATACAACAAAGTTTGTTATAAGTAGTTTATTAACGTGGTTATTTTTCTGGATTGTGATTATAGGATATATTGCTTTCGCTATTACGTTCTGGACGGTGACAATCACAGATGATAAGCGTGAAGCAATAGCAAAGCTAGCAAATTCAGCGGGAGTATATATGGTTCCTAGTGCAATTGTAGGTATTGAGTTGTATAAATTAGGTGCTAATAGCCCCAAGAATACATCTTTTCCTTCTAAAAGGGAGTGTCGAAGTTTATTTAAAACTGGTAACCCAACATGATAACGATTATGAGCAAGATAACTTAATAGTAAGCCACCTAATAGCATTGGTAGACACAACGAGGCAATTACTATAAACATATCATTTGAGGTTTTAACTAAAAATATTATAATGGTTAAATTAATTAGCTTAACTATTAGTGATGTTCTCATCACTATATCAACAGCTCCAATACCTTGATAAAACCATAATGGAGTTAATGTATACCCAAGCAAATATGTAAATATAGCAAAAACCATATAATGAGCAATATTTTCTTCTATAAAAAACAAGCAATATAAAACCATTACGATACTATATAGAATATATAAAAATAATCGTAATCCTTGTGTTTTTCTGTATATAAGATCTATTTTTTTTGGATTGCTACGATTTCTAGCTAATACCCTAACCGCAGTATATTGGGTTCCATAATCTATAATAGTATGACCAAAATATAATATGGTAAGGAGTAACATGTAATTGCCATATTGACTAGGTCCAAGAGCTCTAGTTAATATGGGCATTGTTATAATTGGAATTAGTAATCCTAAAATGTCTATCGAACCAAAGCTAAAGATATTTTTAATAAATTCCTTTTTATGGGACATATTACTTTCTTGCATATGGATATTCAGAATCTCTATTCTGAAATTTAATTATAGTTTTATTTATGATTTTACCATTATCAATTTCAGTAGCTGCAGCTAATACAGGGTCGCTTTTCCAACAACCTTCAACGAAAGCGGGAAGGTAGTCTATTATAGATTTTGTAATCTCGTAAGATGCTGAGTCCCAATACAAAGTTGGAGTATGGTCAACACAATAGTAATTTATATAACTGCCAACTTTAAATGATGGTTGTTCAAAACTAGTTGGCTGGGCAAAGTAGAACCCCATGCCCTTGTCACAGCTAATATCGATTATATCCATTTGCTTATAGATGAGTGAAATGTCGTTTTTTTCAATAAACATAATTGGGTCAATTGGATTCTGAAGAATACAATTAACAATAATATCATAATCTTTTAGGACTTCGATTGGCTTAACGAAAGATTGATACTGATCACTCTCGAGTATGGTCTCTTTTTCTGCCCGCAACATTTGCTTATAATTAATGCTTTCAATAGGTGCATTTAATAAATAACTGGGGCGTTGGCTATACACAGTAATGTCTACAATACCCAGCGATTTTAAGCTGTTAATTGCTCCTCTTGCTGTAGCCCCAAAACCAAGCACTGCAGCTTTTAACTTTCGACCAAAACAGCCTGTTTTCCCTGTGAGCATCATCATATGCTGAACTGCTGCGTATCCAGCAAGCTCATTATTTCTGTAGAAGATATGAGTTCGATCAGCGCCTCCATACATTGCTTCCCATGCAATTAATGTCATTTTTGATTCTATAGCTGCTTGAGCTATTTCATATCCTTGGACACAATGTGGCCAGCCCCATAATATCTTTTGGGGTTGGAAAAAATTAAAATCTTCTTTCTCAGGTTTTGGTAATAGCCATACATCACCTGAAGAAAAAAGTTCTTCACGGGAAAGTACACCACCGAAATGTTTACGTAAATAATTATCTTGAACGCCTAAAGAAGAAGCATAACCTTCTTCAAATATTAATTGCTTGCTTATATGAGCTGGAATATTTCTAAATAATGATGGGTGAAGTGGTATTCTTTTTTCATTCTTTTTGCATGAGGTTCCAAATACGCTGATTTTATACATTATCTTGATTCTCCTTTAGCGTCGAAATGAAATCTTTAACTCTAGGGTTCCAACATGCATTCTGGCAATGAATACCCTCCTCAAAAATGAAAGTGTTGGATTGCAAGATAAATCTTCCTGGTTTTCCATTAACTTGCATTTGATAAGGTCTATATGCACCAATAATAGCTTGCATTTCATTGACATAATATTTCCCATCTTGAGTTTCAAATATGTCAAGTGTCATGCACCGCATCCCCATTTTTTCTGTTGAATCATGAAGAAGCCATAATAATTCATCAGAAGGTTTTTCCCAGCCAACGAGCTCTGAACCACTAGCAAACCCGTTATCTCCAATTAGTTTCTGATGACCAATATAACTATCTCCGATTCTAATCATCCTCCATTCCCATTTTATATCGAGATATTCTTGTATTAATAAATAATGTTTTTGTGCTCTACCAAATCTCGGTAAAGGAAATCCTTTTTTCGATTTTATTGGATACCAACCAAAAGAAAACTCAGGATGAAATCGACCAAAGATACGATTGAGAAGTCCCTTAAATTGATTCTTATTTTTTATTATCCTTACTGCACTTCCACTTGCACCAATGTTGCTTTTAGTAATTAATGGAAAATCTAATTTGTCAATAGACTCTAGTACATCTGATTTTCGTATGAAAACTTGAGTTTTAGCATGAGGAATATTGTGGGCATTCAAAAATAAATGCATATTTCTTTTATTTTCATATGTATATAATTCTTCAAATGATGGGTAAATAGGTTTTTTTAATACTTTATTTAATAAGAAAAGTCTTTCATCAAAGATACTTTTATGCTCTTGATATGTACAAGGTGGGCGGACTAAATAACCATCAATATCTTCTGTACATTCATCTAACCAATATGGAGATACAAAGTTTATTTCTTTAAATTCAACTTCATTATCTTTACATGCTAATTTTATTTTTTCTAATTCCATATCTGGATAACAGATAATACCTAATTTATATTTTTTCATGTTAGTCACTTGGTTTCATTAATACTAGCCCATTTCATTTTTATTTATAAGCTATTCTTAGATAATGAGAGGTATCTCGATGGCTGTACTTCCAATACAATCACATAAAAATAATGATTGCCCATAGCTACCGCACTGGGTTGTCGGGTCCCAGAGCACCATTGAATTGTAAATGCATACTTATTAATTGAAAACATTGCATTTTTTGCTAATTCGTTCAATTGATAAGCATAGCTTATTGTTTTTTGACTGCCAAAGGGTATGCCTCAGCATTTATTTGGTCAAGTAAAAAGCGCTTAATAATACCATTAAAGCTAGTTACTGACTATCACTGTGATAGTGTTAGGGAATAGTCCTAATGAGAGTAGCAATACAATAAATTATTTTAAATTATCAGGTTATAATCCTATTCTTACGCCTTGTATGTGATTATATATTTAAGTTAAGTTATTCCTTGTATATCATTGCTTTTAGTGTGGGTTTAATAAAAACGAGATGCTTATATCTCCATATTTATCCTAATTTAGAGTAGTAATAGATTAATAAAATGCTTAATTGATTATATTAATTCACTTGGCTATCGGTAGAAATTATATGTGTAATATATTTTTGACTAGGATGACAATTTTTTTTGGATAAAAAAACGGATTATGCCAAAACATAACCCGTTTTCGATTAAATATACTCAATGTGTGCCAATTACCACTTAAACGGCACGTTTACTGTAACGGCTGCACCTAAGTCATTGCGTGTTTCGTAATCAGTTTTAGATACCCAAACCTTCGCGTCAGTGCTGATGTCATAGTCAAAGTTATGCCACCAACCGAAATCAACACCTTTGATGGTTTCTGATTTAGGGAATAACTTGTTGCCATCAAAGTTAGATTTATTCACTTTCGCATACATGAGGCGGGTGCTGACACGGTTGTCATCATCGAGAGTGTATTCCACTTTGGTCGTGAGCATGCGCCCGTCACCGCCCATTGCGTGGCCTAGTGATGCACCTTGTTGGTAATAGCCATTTTTGTAGATAAAGTGGCGATACATTACGCCATCTTTGTCCCACTCTGTATGGGTGTTCGCACCTTCAATATACCAATTTAGTGGCTGGCCCCATAAGGTGTGGTAGCCTTCGATACCACCCATAAAGGCGTTTTTCGATGGGAAGAGGTTAGCTTCGTCTTCACCGACCATTTGGCCATATAAGCTGACAGGTAAGTCGATTAATGGGTAAAGTTTTAGTTTGAAATCTAAACCGGCCAGTTGGTTACCTGGGTCATCGTGATAGTCACCGGTATTATCTCTACCGCCCATCGCATTCCAGAAAGAATTCCAGTTATTAGGGCGGCCATCGCCTCCCCACATGACCACGCGTGAACCACCGAGTTCGAAGAAATCAGTTGGGTTCATGGTCATGCGCAGGCCAATCAGTTTAGTATTTTTGGGATCATACTGTTTGAATTGTGCAGCTGTTAACTGATATTGCCATGAACCAATCCAAGAAAGCCATGGTGTTTCAAATGGGCTTTGGTCTGCACGCTGAATTAAGAAACCGGTCATAGGGCGTGCGGCATCAGTACGAATTAAGCTACCGTCGTGGCCGGGGCCCCACCATTGTGGGATCTCACCAAAAGTTACCCACTGGTTCCAAATTTTTACACCACCATATGAACCATTGAGGTTGTAATCAGAACCATTTTCAACACGTAAAGCACGTTCGCCATTCGCGGTGAGGTTTAAGTCTACATCGTCAGTGCTGTAGTTACCTGAAACGGTATAGCGAATATCACTATATTCACTCTGGGCAAAGCCTTGTGGCATTGAGTTGTGGCTAGATGCAAGTTGAGTTTCTAGTTGAACACTGTTTTTCTTACGGTCAAGGTTCTTTTTAATGCGCTGAATAATGGCTTCTTGTTCGCTATTAGTAATATTTGCATTATTTAAAGAACGTGTGATTTCTTCTTGGGACAGTGGCCAAGTGGATAAGCTAATTTGAATAACGTTACGTTCAGAAAGCCAAGCAAGGTCACTGCGTAAGTTGTTATCTGGTAGAACTAATCCCCCTGCAATGCTTTGTGCACTGATGGTTCCGAGCACAGCAAGTATTGCTAGCTTAGTGAGCTTGAAATTTTTCATTGATAAATCCATTTGAAGTTGAGTTCGCCTAATATTGAACAGGTTAATAAATGAAAACCTATAAATAGAGTTAAAATATGATTATTATCCGCCACATTATAAGTATCTTAATTTGCATTGAGTTGGGCTTCTGTGCTTTCTATTAACTCAGCTATCACACTTTAACTAAGTAATAACAGAATATCAGATTAATATGTTAGGTATAGGAATTAGTAACATCTTAAGATGTAAAGCGATATGCTTTTTACTAGGCTAGTACGTTGCTAATTTCAAAAATTCTTTTCTATTATTCTTTTTTTTGCGTGTGAAAAACAGCAAAATAGAGTTTTATATTGGTTAGGTATTTGGAGATTGTTGTTTCTAGATGCAATATAGGACTATTCCCTATTAATAGGTATAAGTTGACTGAAAAAATAAACCCCCATATTGAGAATGAAAATAAGGGGGTTTATTTGTATGAATAAAATTAATTTACCGGCCGTGTTCAGGTAGCCAGATTTGTAACCTTAAACCACCTAATGGGCTATCATCAGCCTTCACCCAACCTTTATGTTGTGTTATCGCGGTTTCAACAATTGCAAGACCTAAACCAGTCCCACCCGTCTCCCTGTCCCGAGCTTCATCCGTGCGGTAGAACGGACGGAAAATGTGCTCACGGTCAGCAGGGCTAACACCAGGGCCATCATCATCGACAGTGATTAAAATACCGTTATTTTCTTCTTTGAAATCAACGGCAATATGTGTGTGCGAATAGCGTAGTGCGTTACGCACAATATTTTCAAAAGCACTCCCGACAGCAGAAGGGTTGCAATATAGCGGCCAAGGTCCGGGGTTAGAAGTGACCTCGAGGGTTTTGTTCATTTGTTCGGCTTCAAAGCTAGCGTCATCTAAGATATCGCCCCAAAGTTCATCGGCTTTGATATTTTCACGCAAGATCTCGTTTTTGTGCTGGCTACGAGATAGCACCAGCAAATCGTTAATCATGCTATCTAGGCGATGGGTCTCGGTTTCGATGCGTTCTAACTCTTTACTTTCCCCATGGCGACGGCGCAATAAGGCTGTTGCTAGCTGTAAGCGTGTCAATGGAGTTCGTAATTCATGAGAAATATCAGAAATTAAGCGTTGCTGTGCGCTAACCATACCATCAAGGGCGCTGATCATCTGGTTAAAGCTATTCCCAGCAGACAAGAACTCTTGTGGGCCGGCTTCTAGCTCTGGGTGTGGCCGTAAATTTCCTTTCGCCACATCGTCGGCCGCCATTTTTAACTTACGAGCAGGGCGGGCAAGACTCCAAGATAGCCATAATAATAACGGAGCACTGATCAGCATTGTGGCAATCAGTAATAAGAAAGGCCTATCAAACAATAAGTTAATAAAGTCAGATTGCGGGCTGCTTGCTGGGCGAACTAAATATAGCTGGTAGTGGTCTTCCCCATCGCGAATGGAGAATGGCCCGAGGATTTCAGCTCGTCCATATTTTTTCTTTTTCGGGTGATCTGCGTTATCGGACTGGCCAATAAAGTTACGTATCACCTGCATTTCACTTGGCATAGCACCAATCACACGGCCTTCACTGGTGACGATAATCAACCGTTGGCCGGGAGGTGCCCATTTTTTGATGGCGTTAGAAATACGCCGCCACCAAAGTAGGTCATTCATCGGAGCTTGTGCGAGTTCGGCTTCAATATGCTGCTCAAGCATCTCCCCTTGGCGTTGTTCACTTTCCATAAGGACGGTGATTTGCCGAGAGTCGAGCTTGGGCACCATCAGCACTAGCATTAATACTAGTGCGAGGGTAAACCAGAAGATCGCAAAGATCCTTGCGGTTAAGCTGTTGATCATGTGGCAGAAACCATTAAGTATCCACGGCCACGTAAGGTTTTAAACCACGGCTGGCCATCAGTGCGTTCCGGAAGTTTGCGGCGTAAGTTTGAAATATGCATATCAATAGCACGGTCAAACGGTGTTAAGCGCTTCCCAAGTACTTCTTGGCTAAGGTGTTCACGAGAAACAACTTGGCCTAGGTGCTGTGCGAGCAGATATAACAACGTAAATTCGGTACCTGTTAAGTCCAAAATTTCATCATCAAAGCTGGCTTCTTGGCGGCCTGGGTTAAGTTGCAGTTTATCAACTTGTAAAACAGGGGTATTGCTATTGTCGCCTTGGGTTTGCTCGCTCCAGTTAGAGCGGCGTAATAAAGCACGAATACGCGCGACCAGTTCACGATCATTGAACGGTTTAGGTAGATAGTCGTCTGCACCTAATTCTAGGCCCAGAACTTTATCTAGCTCACTACCGCGAGCCGTTAACATGATTACGGGGGTCTGATGGATTTGGCGCAGTTCTTTTAATGTCTCAATACCATTTTTTTTCGGCATCATGACATCAAGTAGTAACAGGTCAATGGATGAGTCAATTTGCTGTAATGCCTGTTCACCATCATAGGCGATGACAACATTGAAACCTTCCATTTCCAGCAGTTCTTTTAATAGCGACGTGAGTTCACGGTCGTCATCAACTAATAGGATTTTATGCATTTTTTAAGTCCTCCAACTGCCAAAATACGATAACAATCTGTACGATTCCATGACTTTACGTTCTTTTACATGCTCTGACGCTAGTTTGCAGCCACAGGTGTATATTTGTTCACATTGAATCACGAGCACAGTTCGGAGACAAGGTGTCAAATGCTGAGAACAACACATAGCAAAGTACATAATACAGTACATAAAACCGCAATGTTAGTTTTAGCTTCTGCGTTTGTGTTCGGGCCAGCGGTTGCTTTTGCAGAAGAGCCACAAAGTGCTGCAAATGAAAGTTCAACACCTTTGATGTTACAGATGCAGTCTGAGCCAACTGCGCCATCAGGCAATACGGTTGTGCCCTTTCAACATCATGAGTTATTTAGCAGTGAAGAACGTGCCAGTACCTTTATGTTTAATGGTATCACGTTAAATGAAAAACAGCGCCAGCAATTACGCGATTTAATGGCAACACAGCGCCATTATCATGTTGATAACACTGCTTTAGTTAAAGAACGTGAAGCGCTGCACAAATTAATTATAGCGGATAGCTTTGATGACAAAGCGGTTCGTGAAGAACTTGAAAAGCGAATGCAAAAAGAACTGGAACAACGTGTTGAAATGGCACGAATTCACCATGAATTGTACCAGTTGTTAACGCCAGAGCAGAAAACTGAGCTTGAAAATATTCACCAACACAAAATGGCGGAATTTCAAGCGATGCAGTTTCAGTAAATTTAGTTGTTAGTACCTGTAGTAATGCCTGTAGTAATGCAAGTTAGTTAGTTTCATATATTGAGTTCCATAGTAAGTAGTGAAGTAGCAGTAAGTGAAGTTTTTCCTTGCCATAGACACCATCCCTGTCTTTTATAGCCCCTGTTAGGGGCTTTTTTTTGTTTCTAAACTAGTCCTTTATTTATGGATGTTAACTATAGTTGACAACTAAACGAAGATTGCTAAGATAAAAACATAAAGACAAGGAGCAGTCTTATGATCACGGTTCTAACAACGGAATGTTTTGATAGTTGGATCAAAAATCTTAGAGATATTCGAGCTAAAACTAAAATTCTAATGAGAATTAGGCGGTTAAAAAATGGAAATTATGGTGATGTTCAACCCATTGGTGATGGCTTTTCGGAACTGAGGGTACATGAAGGACAAGGGTATCGTGTTTATCTAAAGCAGAAAAACAATGTTATTGTAATTTTACTTTGTGGTGGGACAAAGGCAACGCAGCAGAAGGATATCCATAAAGCTAAACTCCTTTTTGGTGAAGTTGAGGGGGAACTATGAATACTAAATTAAAAGAATTTGATATCGCTGAGTATTTAAACAGTGAAGAAGAAATACAAATGTATCTAAACGAAATTCTAGAAGAAGGTGACCCTAGTCTAGTTCTCGCTGCACTTGGTGATATTGCGAAGGCAAGAAATATGAGCCAATTAGCTAAAGAAGTTGGAATGAGTCGTGAAGGTTTATATAAGGCGCTATCAGGACAGGGAAATCCAACATTTATGACGATTATAAAAATCGTTAATTCTCTCGGATTAAAGCTACAGTTTAAGAGTATCTAAAAAATAGCTTATCTATGATTAGGCTAGCCATTAGCTAAGCTCACTATAAAAATAACGTATCCACCAAAGTAGGGTTCACTTTATGACTCAGATATTAACGACGCAAGATTATCGCAATATGCATTGGAAAAATGGCCAAGGGTCGACACTTGAATTGGCACGCAGTCATGGTGAAGGTTTAGATGATTTTGATTGGCGAGTGTCTATTGCAGATGTTAAAGCGGCGGGAGCATTTTCGTTTTTCCAAAATCGACAACGTATTATTGGAGTATTGGAAGGGGAAGGACTTACTTTACATGTGGATAAGAACCCTGCGGTGACGTTAAAGCAAAAAGAGTTTTTTGCTTTTAATGGAGAAAGTGAGGTTTATGCGGAGCTTATCCAAGGTGCAATTCGTGATTTTAATGTCATCTATAATCCTGAAAAATATCAAGCCCGCTTACAATGGGTGAATACTGCGCTTATTAACTCTTGGGTCAGTGGAGCAAGTGAGATCTTAATTTTTAATATTACCCCTAATTTGGGGGTGACTATTAATTCAGATTGCTTTTATTTAAAACCATTCGAGACTCTACTAATCAAAGAAAATCGAGAGAATCTACAATTTACTATTGAGCAAAATACAGAAAATGATTTTTGCATTATTGAGTTATTTATTAAATAGTTAGAATTTTTTACTCTAAATTTAAGTACTATTTGTATGAAGCTTATATAGTACTTATTATTGGAATAATATTCTGCCCATTTTGCAATTTTAGTCAAAACGTTATCAAATTCATATATTAGATAATTATGGCTTTATTCCTATTGTTATTTTTCGCAAAATTCATAGTCTTTAGCGTTGTTAAAAAATAATACCTATATACTAAAGGAAAATGTTCTATGAAGATGAAAGCGCTTGTGGCAGTTGCTGTTTCTGCTGTCATTTTAACGGGTTGTAAAAATTTAGACCAAGGGATGTTGACTAACTCAGGTATGCAATTATTCCAAGCGGCAACACTGAGTGATGCAGACGTTAAAAAATTCAGTGATGAATCATGTAAAGAAATGGATGCGCAAAACAAAATTGCACCAGCGTCTAGCAAATATGCAAAACGTTTAGATAAAATCGCAAAAGCATTGGGTAACGAAGTTGATGGTACCCCAGTAAACTATAAAGTTTATATGACTAGCGATGTAAATGCATGGGCGATGGCGAATGGTTGTGTACGTGTATACAGCGGCCTGATGGATGTGATGAATGACAATGAAGTTGAAGGTGTTTTAGGTCATGAAATGGGCCACGTTGCATTAGGTCATACACGTAAAGCTATGCAAGTTGCTTATGCAACGGTTGCTGCACGTACTGCTGCATCATCAGCGGGTGGCGTAGCAGAACAACTGAGCGCATCACAAGTTGCTGCACTAGGTGAAAAACTGATTAACTCACAGTTCTCTCAGCACCAAGAAAGTGAAGCTGATAACTTCTCTTACGATTTACTGAAAAAACGCGGTGTTAAAACTGAAGGTTTAGTTACTGGTTTTGAAAAATTAGCGAAAATGGGTAGCAGTGAAACAAGTATGTTTGATTCTCACCCACCATCAAGCGAGCGCGCACAAAACATCCGTGACCGTATTGCTGCTGACAAAAAATAATATTTAATTATTGATGTTAGTTGGATGTCGTTCTGGTGTAGTAATGTGATGATATATTGCTACACCAATCACTTATTCCCTGCTGTTTATCTCAATATTACTTTTCTTATATTACAAATCAGAACTTATCCCGTTGTACTCCTGTAATTGACTCTCTATCTTGTTAATTAAACGATATTCAGGTTTTTTCGTAATTTTGCAAATTTTCGTTTGATAAAACGTTAGCAAGGAAAAAAGATGGAAAAAGTGCAGAGAATTTCTCTTTTAGCTAAGGGAATGGGCATGCTGTTATCGGGAACCTGCCGTTTATTAACTGGCGTTCGCACTCGTTGGGTCGGGTGCCAACCTTCAATGGCTTCACGTATTTATTATGCCAATCATTCCAGTCATCTTGATGGTTTGGTTATTTGGTCTGGGTTGCCGCCGTTAATGCGCCATTTTGTTCACCCTGTTGCCGCTAAAGATTATTGGGTTAAGACACCATTTCGGCGTTATTTAGTTAATAAGGTTTTTCGCGCTGTATTAGTCGATAGAAAAGGCGATAAGCCCGCACAAAATAATACATTAGCTCCTTTAGAATCAGTATTAGAGTCAAAGCATTCATTAATATTTTTTCCTGAGGGTACGCGTGGAGATGGGGAAACGCTAAGTCAATTTAAAAGTGGGCTCTACCATCTCGCGAAAAAATACCCTGACGTTGAAGTTGTTCCAGTCTATTTGGAAAATTTAAATCGTGTATTACCGAAGGGGTCAAAGCTTGTTGTGCCTGTGATTTGCTCAGCTATCGTTGGTAAGCCTCTGGAGCCTATTATGGAGAATGAAAATAAAATCGACTTTTTGCAGCGAGCCAAAGAAGCACTTGAGGAGCTAATGCCATGAGTATTGGGGACAGGGAATTAGTATTATTGTTGTCAGGTGTGTTTGGGATACTAGTATTTGCTAGTGTTATTGGTGGTATTCTTGCATATCGTTATTCAGGTGAAAAAAGTAACCCAACTATTGATAATTTGAATGCTCGTATCCGCGCATGGTGGGTCATGTGCATTATTTGTGTACTTGCTGTGGTGCTTGGCAATATAGGTGTCGTGATCTTATTCGCACTGATATCGTTCTTTGCACTAAGAGAGTTTATTACTTTAACTCCAACACGGCGAAGTGACCACGAGGCATTATTTTGGTGCTTCTTTGTTTTTATTCCATTGCAATATGTGTTGGTAGGTATTGAATGGTATGGGTTATTTTCAATTTTCGTACCTGTTTTTGTATTCCTTTTCTTGCCTACCCGTATTGCTTTAGCTGGAGATACCTTTCATTTTCTTGAACGCACTGCAAAAATTCAGTGGGGGATGTTGGTGGCTGTTTTCTGTTTAAGCCACGTCCCTGCGTTATTGATGTTGAATATTCAAGGCTATGAAGGCGAAAACGTAAAATTATTACTTTTCTTGATTATTGTGACGCAAATTTCAGATGTGTTGCAGTATGTTTTTGGCAAGTTAATGGGTAAGCGGCCTATTGTGCCTAAGTTGAGCCCAAATAAGACAATTGAAGGTTTTATTGGCGGAGTATTATCTTCAGTACTCATTGGTGTTTGCCTTTACTGGGTAACCCCGTTTAGCTGGTGGGTTGCGGGGCTGATGTCATTCGCTATTACCATTATGGGGTTTGTGGGTGGGTTATGTATGTCAGCAATTAAGCGTGATAGTGGTATTAAAGATTTTGGGGCGATTATTGAAGGGCATGGTGGGATGCTGGATCGTATTGACTCATTGTGTTTTGCTGCGCCTATTTTTTTCCATTTAACGCGTTATTACTATACATAATCCCATTTTATTTTCGTTTTTGTTCGTTAATCAAAAGAGCACCAAAATGGTGCTTTTCTTTTGTTTTATAGGTACAGCATCGAAGGAATTTAAGTGTTATCATTAATACTTAATTTTTATTTCAAACTAAGGTATGACTAGGGTAATACGCTGTATTTTGTACTCTAGGGCTTTTTTTACCTTGAAAGATTTACCTATTGGGGTGATCGGCTAGAATTATGTAAACTGGATCACAATAAAACATAAAAGCTTGATGGAAAGCAGATGCATAATTCACTCTTTGCCGTATTATGCTGTTAGGTGAATCAATTCAGCACTGGTCAGTCAGTGTAATTAGCGTTAAAAAGATTAACAGCGTAACGGTTTTATCGATTTGCAATTTTATGTTCATTAATCAGAGGTCATCATGGTCAAGCAGATTAAAAGAATTGGGGTTTTAACGAGTGGTGGTGACGCGCCAGGCATGAATGCCGCTATCCGCGGTGTGGTTCGTGCGGCACTAGGTGAAGGTTTAGAAGTCATGGGTATTTTTGACGGTTACCTTGGCTTATATGAAAACCGCATGAAGCAATTAGACCGGTATAGCGTGTCGGATATGATTAACCGTGGTGGTACCTTTTTAGGTTCAGCTCGTTTTCCACAATTCCGTGATGAAAAAGTGCGTGCAGTCGCATTTGATAATCTGAAGAAAAACCATATTGACGCATTAGTTGTCATCGGTGGTGATGGCTCTTATTTGGGGGCTAAAGCACTGACGGAAGCAGGGTTCCCATGTATTGGTCTACCGGGAACGATTGATAATGACGTTGCTGGTACAGACTATACCATCGGCTATTTTACTGCCCTCGAAACGGTTGTTGAGGCCATTGACCGCCTTCGTGATACTTCGACTTCCCATAAACGTATTTCGATTGTTGAAGTCATGGGGCGTTACTGTGGTGATTTAACATTATCTGCTGCGATTGCAGGGGGCTGTGAATTCTTAGTATTACCTGAGCAAGAAATGGCTTTTGACCGCGAAGAACTCTTATCTGAAATCAAGCGTGGCATTGAAAAAGGTAAACGCCATGCGATTGTCGCTATTACCGAACACGTTTGTGATGTGGGTGAGTTAGCGAAATATATAGAGCAAGAAACACATCATGAAACTCGCGCAACGGTTCTAGGCCATATCCAGCGTGGCGGATCTCCAGTTGCTTATGACCGCATTTTGGCATCACGCATGGGAGCTTATTCCATTCAACTTCTGTTAGAAGGCTATGGTGGGCGCTGTGTTGGTATCCAAAATGAAAAATTAGTTCATCATGACATTATTGATGCTGTTATGAATATGAAGCGCGTCTTTAAGAAGGATTGGTTTGATACGGCGAAGAAGCTGTACTAATTCTTCCTCTTCTTTTTCTTCGTCATATTTTGAGCTGTGACGTTGTTGGCAGCTCTCGGTTACTCGGGTCACATACTTATGTATGCACCCGAGCCGCCGCCTAGTCACAACTCAAACTATTTGGAGAAACTAGCGGGATATATAATGAAAATCAATCAAATGCAGTTCAATGCTTAATGGGATAGTTATTTGATTATTTGAAGTCCATTGCTTGTCAAAAGTATTTATAAAAATCACAAATAGATTTATTTTACATAAGTAGTAAATATAGTTTGTATATTTTCAATATTGGGTTATGGCAACAATCGGTCCACAATTGGAAGGGTAGGTAAAGCGACAATTATGATATAGATGCAAATTTTCAGTGTAGTACGCTATTCCGTGCATACGTGTCGATGAAGGATATGGTTGCACTTAATTGATGTTAATTTGATGCACTTGTATTATGAGTGTTTTGGGTTGGGTAACTTATTAATTGTATTGAGTAATTATGCTAACGATGAGCTTAAGCTTCATATAATAATTTTTAGTTAATGCTTACCTTTTTGAGAAAAGTTTGCTCTGAACAGTTTGTTATCTCGTCCTGGTGAAATATTAAACATTCGCGAATATTCACGGGTGAACTGCGATACACTGTTATAACCAACTGCAGAAGCTGCGTGAGTGATACTCACACCATTTGTTAACATCTGATTTCTAGCATGAATTAGGCGTAGTTGTTTCTGAAATTGTAGAGGGGTAAGTGTGGTGAGTAATCTGAAATATTTATGGAATACCGGTACGCTCATACCTACGCTACTGGCTAGTTCTTTGATTTTGATTGGGTACATAAAATCATTACGCAATTTTTCTATTGCACGACTCACTTTCACAGAATGACTGTCCATTGCACCAAGAGCCCTGATGGCTTCTCCATGCTCACTCCTGAGCAACCAGTAATGTAACTCACGTATTAACCCTTTACCAAGGATGTTAAGTGCTTCATGTTCTTCGAACAGCCTTACCAGACGACATGCAGTATCTGCCACATTAGTTCGAATGGGTTCAATATGGATATTACTTGCCGATCGATTTCTCTTAATTTTCATAGCGCTCAAGAGTTCACTAAGGAGCGAAATATCCAGTTCTAGAACAAGTGAATAATAGGGCTCTCCAGCACTAGCCTTTGTTATCAGGCCCTCTATAGGAATATCTGCGGATATAACCATCGCTTCTCCGGGACCATACTCAAAGCTGTTAGAGCCTGTTGTTACACGTTTTCGCCCCTGTAACATCATCGCGACAAGTGGCCTTGATACTGCTACCTGTAATTCTCCTTGATGGATAGAGCGTACGATAGTCAACCCCGAAACAGGTGTAGTAATAACACCGTTAAAAACGGCCCGAGCATCGGCATAGTGACGGCAGAGATTTAATAGTTCGTTGTTCATATAGTGTTTCCAAGCAAGATCATATGTGAATATTATGTTTTTTTCACACTTGCAACACCATATTTCCCCCCTTAAATGCCATAAAAATATTATCAGGCAAAAAAATATCCAATATCAGGCAATGCAGTACTCCTAAATTCCTTTACTGTATATGTATCGACAAGGCAATAAAAGTAAATACATATAATGAGCAAAATTTCTTTCGGAATAAGGGCCCACCTCTAATCCTATTATTTCTAATACTCAGCTTAGCGATAAAATCATTGATTCCTAAAAAGGTAATGAAGAGTAGTAAAGAAAGTTATAGCCGAAATTCTGTTTATAGATATTGAAACTTTAGATGAGTAGGTAATCTGAGACTGCTTATATCAGACTAAGACTTTTAACTTATAAGGTATATTTATATGAATAATATTCAAAAATTTTATGATCTACGTTCTAAAAATTCTATTATAGATGATTCAGTTTTACTGAGTCTTTTTGACTCCCTTCCTATAATTACATCAGATGAGATGTTAGGTAAGTGGAAAGGTGGTGATTTCAAAACAGGTCATTGGGGGAATAAAGCCTTAGCGGAAATGAAATGGTACGGTAAATGGTTTAAAAGCAAATTTGATGTGCTTCCAATCATTTGTTTCAATGATGAGGGTAAACTTTTTTCTAATAAGATAATGAAAGGAGAAGCATCTATTCTTGATGTGAGCTTTAGAGGAAAAACGTCTGCAACCATGATTTATGATGGAGTGCCAATCTTTGACCACTTTAGGAAAGTCGATAATAATATTGTTTTCGGGCTAATGGATGGTAAGCATATTGAAGGGTTTCCCGACATTGTTGATAACGGTAAATACTATTTCTTTTTTCTAGAAAGAATAGCCAAATATCCTGCTAAGTTTATTGAACAATAAAAAAACACAATTTTAATTGTGTATTAGGAGTGAGTGAATAAGCCACTTTATATTATATAAATTTTATATTTAAGATATAAAGAGTAAATTATATTTAATTTATTTAAAGTCTGGTTTATTCGCGCTGTCATTAAATCAATCATTAATTTATATAAAAAATAAAGAGAATACTATGTCGATAAAAATACTTGGGTATGCAGCTAAAAGTAATAAAAGTCCACTAGCTCCTTTTGTTTTCGAACGTCGAGATCTTCGCGAAGATGATGTTTTAATTGATATTGAATACTGTGGAGTCTGTCATACTGATATTCATCAAAGTAGAAATGATTGGGGTGTTTCTCAATATCCTATTGTTCCTGGACATGAAATTGTTGGACGTATTTCTAATATAGGAAATAAAGTTTCAAAGTTTAAAGTTGGTGATATTGTAGGAATTGGATTTATAGTAGATTCTTGTCAGGACTGTACATATTGTAAATCAGATTTGGAACAGTATTGTGAAGAGGGTCCAACTCAAACCTTTAATAGTTTAGATCGTTATGATGGACGAATGACTTATGGAGGATATTCTAAAAAAATTGTTTGCAGTGAAAATTTTGTTGTAAAAGTACCTAAAAATTTAGATTTAAAAGCAGTTCCACCAATATTATGTGCTGGTATTACAACTTGGTCTCCGTTAAGGCATTGGAAAGTAGGTAACGGAACTAAGCTTGCTATTGTGGGATTAGGTGGCTTGGGTCATATGGCTATTAAACTAGCTCATGCTTTAGGGGCAGAGATTACATTAATAACTAGTTCAAAATCCAAAATAGCTGATGCGATCCGTTTAGGTGCCCATCATGTTGTGTTATCAACAGATGAAGCTAAGATGGCAGAGATTAAAAATCAGTTTGATATCATCATTGATACTATCCCTTATGAGCATGATTTAAAACCATATGTTTCTACATTAACATTAGATGGAACATTGGTTCTTGTTGGTTACATCGGTGAATTTAACACGAGTTCAGTTCCGTTATATCTTGGAAGAAAATCTATTTCGGCTTCATTAATCGGTGGTATTAAAGAAACTCAGGAATTACTTGATTTCTGTGGGGAACACAATATTGTTGCAGAGATTGAGTTGATTAATATAGAAAATATTAATCAAGCATATGAACGTATGTTGAAACGTGATGTTAAATATCGCTTTGTAATCGACAATAGTTCGTTCTGATAATGTTTTAGTCGATTCTTGTAGCGCGGCAGAATTGATTGTATTTATGCCAATATGATATGAAAAGCACCATTACAAAGTTTAATTAAGGTATTAGGCTGAGCTAGAAATCTCATTTCAGAGACTCATTGCATGAATGCATTTGGTTCTGCCGCATTAAGAATAAGTAGGGTAATTTAGTTGCTTTCCAGGATGAGTTACTCATGACTTTAATTTGAAAAGCGTTCAAATGTCTTCACTATTTCACTAATATCATTGCTCTATGCATCCGCTGATATCTGGTTTATTTGTTAATACAGATTACCTCTATAGAAATTAATGAGTAAACCACCCGCTATGTGGGGTGGTTATCACTCTATTTTCCTAATTGCTCAAGGGAATCAATAAACATATCCCATAATTGCGGATTATCTAATTTAGTGGCAGCTTGGGTATGGCATTCTGCTTTAATGGGTAGACGAAAATCTGTGACTGTCATTCCCGTTGTTAGAGCACCTTGCAATTCAATATTAATTGGAGCTTTGATTGTTTCCATTATCGATGGGTCGATAACATAAGCAACAGCGCATAAATCATGAACTGGGGCATGGTCACTATGTCCTTTTTGCTGACGATAACTAGCAGTGTAGTTATTGAGGGACTCAACAACAAAATGGCTTAGTCGAGTATTTAACGCCTTAATCTTTTCTATGATTTGGTCATCTGGGCGTGCTTGATAGGCTAGGTCTAATCCAACCATTGTGATAGGCCAAGTTTCATTAAATACGATATGGGCGGCTTCAGGATCTATGAGGATATTAAATTCAGCAACAGCTGTGCTGTTGCCTGTATGGTAGCCACCCCCCATTAAAACTACCTCTTTCACTAATCCTACAATTTCTGGCGCCTTTCTTGCTGCTAATGCAATATTTGTAAGTCCCCCTATCGGAACGAGAGTTACTGTTTTTGGCGGATGAGATTTAATGGTATCAATAATTAAGTCAACGGCATGTCGTTTATCAATAGGTAGTTTAGGTTCTGGAAGTTGTGACCTATCAATACCTGTTACTTTATGAGTTTTTAAACCTTTTTGTATTGTCCTGACTAAAGGGCGAGAACAACCTGCTGCGATAGGAATATTATTTGCACCGATTAATTCCATAACAGCGCGTGTATTATAAGTGACTTCATCTAAAGTTTTGTTTCCAGCAGCCGTTGTTACGGCAAGTAAATCAATATTCGGATTACCTAATGCTAAAAAAATAGCCATTGCATCATCATGACCGGGGTCACAGTCGATAATAATTTTATTTTTAGACATTTTTTTTCCTTTTATTAACATTTAGTAGGTGGTTGTTTAGCTCTTGTTTAAATGACTACGGTATGTATCAAGTACCACTGCAACGATAATTACGGCTCCTGTTATAAAGCGTTTTGTGGGCTCGCTTGCACCAACTTGTGCCAACCCAGCAGCCAGAACGGAAATAATCAATGCTCCAAGAAAAGTACATATAATTGAACCTCTTCCTCCCATCAAGCTTGTACCGCCTATCACAACAGCAGCAATAACCTGTAGTTCCATTCCAACACCACTATTTGGGTCAGCGGCCTCAAGGCGCGCCACTTGGAACAGTGAGGCCAAACCAGATAATCCTCCCATAAGTGCAAATACAGCGATCTTATAAGGCCCGGGATTAATGCCTGATAATCGGACCGCTTCTTCATTCGTACCAATACCAATCAAATGACGGCCAAACACAGTTCGAGTTAAAACTAAATGCCCGACTATAATGACTACTATGGCAATAATAAAAGAAGGGGATACTCCGAAGAAAACCGGGTCGGCAATATAATCATAAATAGAACCAATATAGGCCGTTCTAGAGTCAGTCAACTGATAGGCTACTCCTCGAGCCATTTCCAACATTCCGAGAGAGACGATAAATGCGGGAATACGCCAAGCAACCGTAATGAAGCCCGTTAGTGATCCAACTAGTGTTGCGAGCATTACACCAGAAAGAGCTGCTAGCCATGGGGGCCATTGGAAATTTAAATACGTTACGCTTACCACAGCTGCTGCAAGAGCCAACAACGATCCAACGGAAAGATCTATACCTGCAATAATTAATATGAATGTCATCCCAACAGACATAACAATTAGGTCAGGGATTTGATTCGCAATAGTACTAAAGGTATTCATGCTTAAAAAGTGTGTGCTAAGGCATGAAAATAGCACTATCATCGCCAATAACGCGCCGATTAATCCGATGTAGCTATTTAACTCTTTCAATGATGTATAAGGGGTTTCTTTTGTTGTTGCCGCTTGTTTAGTCGATAATTTGTTATTCATTTTTTATCCTCGGCTATTCGCTAGAAGTATTTTCTACATGCTGATATGCAGAAAATGCTGCTGCTAAAATTT
>UMKD01034640.1_pt1 | contig 23798 bp, 25 predicted proteins | sample 1966221 | NCBI WGS metagenome assembly UMKD01 (sample SAMEA4836167, study PRJEB28245) | human gut metagenome | biome: gut microbiome; material: fecal sample | place: Denmark | collected 2008
AATTGAGCCGTAGAAGCATCCTGATTGGTATATCCTCCTACATCGGTTTTAGAACCGGCAGAAATTCTTGTTACTCCTAAAGAAAGAAGATGATCTCGAAATTCCGGAACTTCTCGAGTAGATACGCTTACATCCGCCTTAGGTTGAAAAATTCGATAGGCCGTTAAAAACTGTACGAAGTGAATATCGTCCAAAGGATGATCCGGTTGATAACCTCCTTCTGCGGGATTGATTCGAGGGAGGGAAATTCCAAAAGTAGTATTGGGATAATGATGAATCAAATATTGTAAATGAAGGCCCGCAAAAAAAGCTTCTTTTCGAATATCACTCAAACCGAATAAGGCTCCGATTCCTATTGTTCTAAGTCCGGCTTTTGCAGCACGTTCCGGAGTTCCCAAGCGAAATTGATAATTTTTCTTCTTTCCATACAGATGAACTTTATCATAGACTTTTTCATCATAGGTTTCTTGATAAATGGTCATTCCATCCAAGCCTATTTCTTTTAATTCTGCATATTCTTCCATCTCCAGAGGCATAACTTCCACAGAAACGGAGGAAAAATATTTTTTTAAAATGGAAACGCCCTGTTTGATATATTCCAAAGTAGATAAGTCTTTGACTTCTCCGGTTAATAAAATAATATGTTCGATTTTTGTTTTTGCAATTTCTTTGGCTTCCTGCTCAATTTCTTCCAAAGTCATATGTCGTCTGTGAATATTATTTTTCATAGAGAAACCGCAGTAGGTGCAACCGTTGCTACAATAGTTGGAAACATAGATAGGAATGTATAGACAGATGACATTTCCAAAATGTTGCAGTTTTAAATCATGAGCCCTTTGAGCCATTGTTTCAAGATGTTTTGTCGCTGTCGGAGATAAAAGATTTAATAAATCATAAGCAGAGAGTTTTTCTTTTTGTATACTTTTTAGGACGTCTTCCTCGCTGACTTGTGCAAAGTAGGAAGAGAAATCAAAGGAATCCCATTGCTTTTTTTCTTCATAAAAACTCATGCTTTGTCACCTCGAAATAAAAAATCGGTCAGAGGAGAAGAAGCCTGTGCATATTTTGAAGTGGAAGCCAGTTTGGCAAGATATGCCATTCGTCCGGCTTTCACAGCCATAGAAAAAGCTTTTCCCATCATAACAGGATCTTCCGCCGTTGCAATGGCAGTATTGACTAAGACGGCATCTACACCCATTTCCATAGCTTCTGCAGCTTGAGAGGGAGTTCCGATTCCCGCATCTACAATCAGCGGAACTCTTTTATTTTCATTTAAAATTTCTAAAAAAGGCTTTGTAAGAAGTCCTTTGTTGGAACCGATCGGAGCTCCCAAAGGCATAACGGCAGCAGCACCGGCGTCTTCCAGAGCTTTTGCCGCATAGATATCAGGATACATATAAGGGAGAACAATAAATCCCTCCTCTGCCAAAAATTTCGTTGCTTTTATGGTTTCTTCATTATTTGGTAATAAATAGTTCATATCATTGATGATTTCAATTTTAATAAAATTTCCACAACCTGCTTCTCTTGCTATCATGGCAATTTTAATTGCTTCTTTGGCATCTCTTGCTCCGGAAGTATTTGGCAATAAGCTAATGTGTTTCGGAATATAATTCAAAATATTTTCTTGAGGATTTTGGAAATTGACTCGTCGAAGAGCCATGGTAATCATTTCCGATTCACTGCTTTCGAGCATCGGCTCAATTAATTTTTTATCTCGAAATTTTCCTGTTCCCGTCAGTAAACGACTGTTAAAAATCTTGCCCTGTAATTTTAGTTGATCCATCACACCTACTCCTTTTTCTCCATGTTTATCCGCCTGATACAAAAGATACTATCTCAATATTTGCCGAGTCTTCCGGAATGCTTTCTTTCCAATTGTCCCTTGGAATTAGAACTTCATTTACCAATACAATCGCTCCTGCAAGAGAGATATTATTTTCGATACTCAGGTTTTTTAGCAATGTTAGAATATTCATATTTTCCGGAATTTCTCTGTCAAGACCATTTATTGTCACTTTCATCTTTCCACCTCTCTTTCATTCTGGAATAAAAAAAAGCTCTAATAAAAACTAGAGCCTATAAATACATAAAAAATTACTTCCTTTCGCTGGCATTATCCAGTTCAAGTAATAAGAGTCGGATTGTTTCCCTCTCAGCCATGATAGCTCCTCTAGTAATGAAATATTCTATTCAATTGTCAATTTCATTGTATAGCTTTTTCAAAAACTTGTCAAGTTCCGTTTCACAAAAAATCCGAATTCCTTCTTTTTCTAAGAGAGCTGCGGTCAAGCCGTTTCCTGTTATCAGTTTTTTGCTGAAACTTCCGTCATAAATTTGTCCAAAGCCGCAGGAAGGACTTTTTGCTTTGAGGAGAGCTGTTTTAATATTCCATTGCTTTGCAAGCTTTAAACTTTTCTCCGCCCCTTCTTGAAATTCTCGGGTGCAGTCTTTTCCTTCTTTTGACATTACTTTATTCCCTTGAATTTCACAAGGACAACGAGGAGTTGACAAGCCTCCTAATTGCTCCGGACAGATAGGAACGAAGTCAAATTGTTGTTGTAAAAGATTGAGACTTTCTATTTTATTATCTCTGCCGTCATAGCGACAGGGAATGCCGAGCAAACAGGCACTGATAAGAATTTTTTCTTTTTCCATACGAAACTCCTATTTCTTTTTCATATAGTATATCCGATTTTTAGGAAAGAAGCAAACAAAATGCAGGGAAAAGTTTTTGAGAAAAGTCAAGGAAAATATGCTATAATAAAATGTAAAATTACAAGCTTATTTCAAGAAAAATAAAAAATAGAAGAGAATTTAGGAGAGAAAAATGTATTTGAAGGCAGTAGAAGTTCACGGGTTTAAATCATTTGGAGAAAAAGTATATATAGAATTTAACCAGGGAATCACTTCTATTGTAGGACCCAATGGAAGTGGGAAATCTAATATTTTGGATGCTGTTCTGTGGGTGTTAGGAGAACAATCCTATAAAAATATTCGAGCAAAAGAAAGTCAAGATGTCATTTTTTCAGGAGGAAAAGACAAAAAAGCGATGAATCAGGCTCAAGTATCTTTGATTATTGACAATGAAGACGGATACTTTGAAGAATTTCCTCCGGAAGATTTAATTATCAGCCGAAAAATTCATATCACAGGAGAAAATGAATATTTCATCAATCATCAAAAAAGCAGATTGAAAGATATTTCCGCCTTATTTTTGGATACCGGAATCGGAAAAAGTGCTTATTCTGTTATCGGACAGGGAAAGGTGGAGAGAATTATTAACTCCTCTCCGAAAGAAGTCAAAGGGATTATTGAGGAAGCTGCGGGAATTAAGAAGTTTCAAGCCAGTAAAAATGAGGCCGGTAAAAATTTGGAAAATGTCGAATTGGAGTTGGAGAAGATAGAGCTTGTCTTACAGGAAGTCCGAGAAAATAAAAATCGTGTGGAAAAACAAGCAGAAGTTGCTCAACGATATTTGGATGTTAGAGAGGAAAAACAAAGAGCTCAAAAAAGTATTTTGATGACGGACTATCATCAAAAACAAGAAGAGCGAGAAACGGCGACGAAGGAGCAGGAAAGTTTTGCAGAAAACTGTCAAACTTTTGAGAAAGAATTGGCAGATACGGAGGAAAGGATTCATCGCTTAGAGGAAGAAAAAAAGAAACTACAAGAAAAAATGGAAGAAATTTCTTCTAAAAATGAAAATTTACGAAGCTTTTTAGAGGAACAGGAACGGGAGAAAGTTCGTGTGCAAGAAAGGCAGGCGGCTTTTCAACGAGAATTGGATGAAAAAAAGGAAAGACTCTTACAAGAAAAGAAAAAAAGAGAAGAGAGCGCGCGCAATAAGAGAAGTTTTTTTCTGAAAAAGGAAGAATTAAAAAAGAAAATTGAAGACTTGGACGAAAAAAATCAAGTGTTTGAAGTAGTATTGAAAGACTTGGAGCAGGAAAAAAAGATTTTGGAAGAAACATTGGAAGTGAAAGATCACAAGTTGCGAGAAATAGAGCTGCAAAAGTTAAATGTTATCAATGATTTGGAAACTTCCAACAAAAGAATGCAAAGTAGTGAAAATCGAGTCAAAAACTTACAGGCGGATGCGGAAGAAAATCATAAAAAATTGGAAGCAGTGAAGCAGGAATGTTTGACAGCAGAGAATCAAAAAAAGCAACAAGAGGAAAAATTGCAGGAAGCGGAGAGCAGAACTCAATTTGTGGAAGAAGAAATCAGCAGGTTAAGTATTGCTTTGAACAAGGGGGCAGAAAAATTACGACAGTTGGAATTTGAAGAAAAGAGAAATAGTGCCAGATATGAAGCGATTCTACGAATGGAAGAAAATAATGAGGGGTACTATAAAGGAGTTCGGGAGGTATTACAGGCGAATATTCCGGGAGTAGAGGGTGTGTTTTTAGCTTTAATTCAAATTCCCGAACATTTGGAGCAGGCGATAGAAGCGGCCGTATCGGGAAGTTTGCAGGATATTGTGGTAGAAAACAGTCAAGTTGCGAAGCAAGCCATTCAACATTTGCGGGAACGAAAAGCAGGAAAAGCTTCTTTTCTTCCTTTGGATATGTTGAAAGGGACTAAAAAAACATTTTCTCAAAAAGCATCAGGCGTTCTTGGAATTGCGGCAGATTTGGTTGCGAGTGAAGAGAAATATCGAAAAGCGGTGGATTTTGTTTTAGGAAATTTACTCGTTGTGGAGAGCTATGAAACAGCCATTCAGATTTCCAAAACCAATTCCTTTTCAGGAAACATTGTAACTCTTGCCGGGGAATTCATTTCCTCTCGAGGTAGAATCAGTGGAGGAGAACAGAGCAAGGGAGTGGCTGCTCAATTATTGGAGAGAAAAAAGGAAAGGAAGAAGTTAGAAGAGGATTTACAAATATTGTCCGCCAGAATTCAAAAAGGGAATCAAACTTTGGATGAATACAGTAAGCAATTGGAAGTATATGAAAATGAGATTGCCACTTTGGATATGACGGCGGACAGTCTTCGAAAGCAAAAGAAATTGGCAGAAGAATATGTGGAAAGCCTACAGGAAAAAAGAACTCGTATGGAAAAAGAACTTCGAATTGCCAATATGGAATTGGAAGAAGAAATTCGATACACAAAAGAATTTGAAAAGAAAATGACTTCGACACAGGCTCAAAAAGAGGAATTGATTCAACTTTCAGAAAGCTTAAAACAGGAAAGTCAAGAAATTCGGGAAAAAAGTAAGGAATTGCATGAGAGAATTGAGAAGCAAAAAGAGAAATTTTCAGATGTTCGTATTTTATTTTTGAATAGCAAAAATAATTGGGAACAATTGTTGCAAGAAGAAGAAAGAATTCAAAAAGAAGAAAAAGAGTTGCAGGATTTGGAACAGGAATTGGAAGCCAGAATAGAAGTGCTGCAAAATGGAAAAATTTCGTTGGAAGAAAAGCAGCTGGACTTGGCTAAAAAAATTGAAAGTACACTGGAAGAGTATCATAAGGAAAGCAAGGAAATGGAAAAGCTCCATGAACAAGATAAGCAAAATGTAGAAAAAGAACGAGAGTTTCACAAGAGATATAAAGAAACGGAAAGTCGCTTACTATTCATAAAAGATAAGTATCAAAGAACACAGGAAAAATTGGAAAAAATTCAAGAAGATATGATTTCTTTAGAAGAAGAAATGGAAAGCTTGCATGAGATAGAAGCGGAAATTTTTCCCTTTGAAAAAATGAGAAGCCGAAAAGAAAGTTTGCGTAGTTTAGAGGCAAAGTTACTATCTTTTGGAGATGTGAATTTGTTGGCAATCGAAGAGTTCCGAGAATTGAAAGAAAAGTATTCCTATCTGGGAAGTCAACGAGATGATTTGGTACGTGGGAAGAAAGTGCTATTGGATTTGATTGCCGAGATTAAAGATACTATTTATGAAAGATTTCAAGAGGCTTATCATATCATCAGTGAGAATTTTAATAAGATGTGTATGGAGACTTTAGATAATTCGGAGGGAAAATTAAATCTGGTGGAAGCGGAAGAATTTGAGAATGCCGGAGTTGAAATTTTTGTAAAATTTAAAAATAAGAAGCGACAATCTCTTTCTCTCTTGTCCGGTGGAGAGAAATCTATGGTTGCCATTGCTTTTATTATGTCCATTTTCATGTATAAACCAAGTCCCTTTACCTTTTTAGATGAAATTGAAGCGGCTTTGGATGAAAAAAATACACGAAAACTCATTGCAAAATTAAAAGAATTTACTTCACAATCTCAATTTATTTTAATTACACATAATAAAGATACGATGAAGGAATCTGACAGTATTTTTGGTGTGACGATGAACAAAGAAATAGGAATTTCAAAGGTGGTTCCTGTAAAATTTTAAAGGAAGATGGTGGAAAAGATGAAAATACTTTCCTACATTTATTATTTTATTACAAGTTTTCGGAATTTTTTGTATGATAAAGGACTTTTGCCTATTTATCATGTCAAAGGTGTGGAGATTATTTGTATTGGAAATATATCCGTGGGAGGAACGGGAAAGACTCCCGCAGTTCAGTTTTTTGTAAAAAAATTGCAAAAAATGGGAAAGAACGTGGCAGTTGTTTCCAGGGGTTATCGTGGAAAACGAAAAAATGAACCTTGTTTAGTCAGTGATGGACGGGTGATTTTTGCAAGTCCGCAAGAAAGCGGCGATGAACCATATATTCATGCTCTGAATTTAAATGTACCCATTATTGTCAGTAAGAATCGCTACCATGCTTGTCTCTTTGCAAGGAAGCATTTTTATGTGGATACTATCGTTTTGGATGACGGATTTCAGCATAGAAGATTGGCTAGAAATTGGGATGTTGTACTGGTGGATGCCACCAACCCCTTTGGGGGAAGATATCTGCTGCCTTGGGGGACTCTACGGGAAAGTTTTAAAAACGGAGCAAAAAGAGCGGAGGAATTTATTATTACAAAATCCGATTTGGTGAGCGAAAGAGAAGTGGAAAAAATTAAAAAGTATTTGAAGTCTTCTTTTCATAAAGAAATTTCCGTTGCCAAGCATGGAGTTCATTCTTTACGAGATATGGCAGGAAATTTAAAACCTCTATTTTGGATCCAAGGAAAGAGAGTTTTAATTTTTTCGGGACTTGCCAATCCTCTAAATTTTGAGAAAACTGTGTTGGCTTTGGAACCGAGTTATATCGAAAGAATTGATTTTATGGATCACCATAATTTTAAAGAAAAAGATTTACTTCGAATTGAAAGAAGAGCGGAGCAAATGGAAGCGGATTATATTTTAACAACGGAGAAAGATTTTGTGAAATTTCCAAAACATTTAAATATTCCGAATCTTTATGTACTGAAGATTGAATTTACAATGTTGGAAGATCACAGTTTGAAAACATGGAGGATAATTTGAAGAAAGCAGAAATCATAAAAAAATTTCGTACGATTGGAATAGCGGAGTTGGAACAAGAAATTCGAGAACGAGGAAAGTATAAAGTATTTTCAGAGTTTGCAGAAATTATGGATAAAAGATCTTATTTTACCGTGAATGTAGAAGGAGAAATTTGTCGAAAAAAGGTAAACCCTATTTTATTGGAATTTCCATATGAAGAAAATGCAAAAACATTGGCAAAAATGATTTTAGACTATGGAGCTCCCGAAGAAAGACAACGCATTCATCCGATTGCAAGACTTTCCAATGTGGAAATTCCGGTTTTAAAGCAAAAATTGATGACAACTTTGGTTCATCAAAATTTTGAACATGCGAAGAGATATGCAAAAGAGCTCTTTTTAAGAGAGGAAGAAACTTTTTGGAAATTACTGCATAGGTTTGTAGAATTAGGAGAAAAAGAAAGTCAAAAAAGAGAAGTCTTGAGAGCTTTTCAAGTTTGCATGCAAGTGGTAAAATATGATGGGAGATTATTTCATCTATATCTGTCTTTTTTAACTCGTTACCGAGATAATTACTAGGGGGAGAGATGGCAAAAGTATATGCGTATTTTTTAGAATTGACAGGAGAGAGCGGAATTGTAACCACATGGACGGAGTGTCAGGAAAAGATAAAAGGCGTAAAAAAGGCAAGATATAAATCGTTTCCGGATAGAATTCAGGCACAAAATTGGCTAACAAGAGGTGCTATTTATGAGAAAAAAGAAGCATTTCAAAAGAAGGAGCTTCAGAAAAGAGAGTTGGAAGAAGGAATTTATTTTGATGCGGGGACCGGTCGGGGTATCGGTGTGGAAGTGAGAGTAAGTGATAAATTTGGAAATTCCTTATTGGAAGAGGACTGTAATGAATTTGGAAACCGGGCTCTGGGTTTTTCGAAAACCAATAATTATGGAGAGTTGACAGGACTTTCCTTGGCAATTGACCTTGCCATCAAGAAAAAAATATTCCATATTTACGGAGATAGCAATTTGGTTTTGGAATTCTGGTCACAGGGGAGATTTCATCCTGAAAAATTGGAGGAGGATACGGTATTGCTTATTCAAGAGGTTATAAGGAAAAGAAAACAGTTTGAGGCATTGGGAGGAAAAATTTCCTATATTTCGGGGGACATCAATCCTGCGGATTTGGGTTTTCATAAATAAGGAGGACAACAAGTGGAGATGTTTGTGTTATTTGGAACGTCACATATGATTATGATATTGATCGGGGTCATATCCGTATTGCTTTTAATTATTTTGGGATTTTTAATTCGACCGCAACTTTTGGCAAAATGGATTTCCGTTTCCGTATTAGTCATAAAATTAGCGGAAATGTATTACCGTCATAGGGTTTTGGGAGAAGAAATTTATCGTATGTTACCCTTTCATCTGTGTAATTTGACGATTATTCTTTCTCTTTTTATGATGTTTTTTCATTCTAAATTTTTATTCTAATTGGTATATTTTTGGTTTGTGGGAGCTATTTTTGCCATACTGACGCCGGATATTATTTTTGCCTATCCTAATTTTTGGACGATTAGCTTTTTTATCACGCATTTCTATCTTGTGTTCAGTGCTTTATTTGCTTTGATACATTTTCATTTTCGACCTACAAAAAGGGGAATGCTTATGGCATTTCTTTTCATCAACTTATGGGCGGTACTTATGTATTTTGTGAATCAGGAATTGGGAACCAATTATCTTTTTGTCAATCGTATTCCGGAAACAACTACTTTGTTGAGTTATTTCGGAGCTTGGCCCTATTATTTATTACCTGTGGAGGGAATCTATATCATAGAAAGTATTTTATTGTATTTACCCTTTCGCAAATCGAATATCAAATTCCATTTTTAAGAAGAGATGAAGAAAAAATGAAAAAGAATGGCAACAATGCCTTGATGTATGGTATAATATTTTGTTAATTGAAAAGAAGGAGAGAATAGAATGTTTGACAAATTAGAAGAAGTAGTAGCGAGATATGAGGAATTACATACTTTGTTAAGTTCCCCGGAGGTTTTGAACGATCCTAAAAAGATGATAGAGTGCAATAAAAACTTAAATGCTCTAACTCCTTTGATTGAAAAATACAAAGAATATAAGGCGGTCAAGGAAGAGGTGGATTTCATCAAAGAAAGCTTAAAGACGGAAAAAGATGAAGATATGCGTGTGATGATGCAGGAAGAATTGAAAGAAAACGAAGATAAAATGCCGGAATTGGAAAAAGAATTGAAAATTTTATTGTTGCCGAAAGATCCGAACGATGATAACAACGTTATTGTAGAAATTCGAGGAGGAGCCGGAGGAGATGAAGCGGCTATCTTTGCCGGAGATTTGTTCCGAATGTATTGTCGTTATGCCGAAAGAAAAAAATGGAAGGTAGAAATTATTGAAAAGCAAGACTTGGAAGGTTTGGACGGATTGAAAGAAGTTGCTTTCAGCATTCAAGGATTCGGAGCCTATTCAAAATTAAAATTTGAATCCGGTGTACATAGAGTACAAAGAGTTCCTAAAACGGAATCGGCGGGAAGAATTCATACTTCTACTGCTACGGTAGCGGTTCTTCCTGAAGTAGAAGATATTACGGAAGTGCAAATTGATCCGAAAGATTTAAAAATTGATACCTATCGTTCCGGGGGAGCCGGAGGACAACACGTCAATATGACAGATTCGGCAGTTCGTATTACGCATTTACCGACAGGAGTCATAGTGCAATGCCAAGATGAACGTTCTCAATTGAAAAATAGAGAAAAAGCCATGAAGCACTTAGCATCGAAATTGTTGGAAATGGAAATTGAAAAACAAAGAAGTGAAATTGAAGGGGAGAGACGACTACAAGTAGGAACCGGAGATAGAGCGGAAAAGATTCGAACCTATAATTTCCCACAAGGAAGAATTACAGACCATAGAATTAAATTGACCGTGCATCAATTGGAAGCATTTTTAGACGGAGATTTAGATGAAATGATTGATGCTTTGATTACGTTTAGTCAGGCAGAGATGTTATCTGCTTCCGGAGAAGAATAAGATGAATTTATTGGACATATTACAGTTTGCAGAAGAGTATTTGAAAAAATACTCTTTTTCAAAATCTCGTTTAGAAAGTGAAATGTTGATTGCCGATGTTTTACATTTGGACCGTTTGAGTCTTTATGTGAATTATGACAGAATGTTACAAGAAGAGGAAAAATTAGAAATTAAGAGATATCTCTATCAAATGGCAAAGACCCAAAAATCTTTTCGGGAATTGCGTGAGGAAAGAGAAGAGGTCAATTTTCAAGAAGAAAATAAAAAATTATTGCAGCAGTCGATAGACTATTTAAAAAAATATGGAGTTCCGAATGCGAAATTGGATGCAGAATATATTTTTGCGGAAGTTTTGCAGGTGAATCGGAATATGCTGAAACTTTATTTACATCGTGAAATTGCAGAGAAAGAGAAACAAAATTTACGTGAAAAATTAATTCAACGTGGAAAATTCAGAAAACCTTTGCAGTACATTCTAGGAAAATGGGAATTCTACGGCTATGAATTTATTACAGATGAAAGAGCTTTGATTCCCAGAGCGGATACGGAAATTTTGGTGGAGCAGGCGAAAATTCTCTCTCTGGAAAAGGAAAATCCAAGTATTTTAGACATCGGGACGGGATCGGGAGTCATTGCCATCACACTTGCAAAAGAAGTTCCGGAGGCAGAAGTGCTGGGAATAGATAAGAGTGAAAAAGCCCTCTCCTTAGCAAAAGAAAATAAGGAATATCAATTGGTTCGAAATGTTTCTTTTTTACAATCCGATTTGTTTGAAGCTTTGCAAGGGAAACGTTTCGATATCATTGTATCCAATCCTCCCTATATTTCCCAAGAAGAATACGAGGACTTGATGCCGGAAGTGAAAAAATATGAGCCTAAAAATGCTTTGACAGATGAGGGAGACGGCTATTCTTTTTATCAAAAAATTATTCAGCAGGCAAATTCTCATTTAGAGAGAAAAGGATATTTGCTTTTTGAAGTCGGCTACCAGCAGGCACAACAGGTAAAAGAATGGATGGAAGAAGAAAATTTTGAGGGGATTTATATTGCAGAGGATTATGGAGGACACCAGCGAGTTGTACTAGGAAGAAAAGGAGGCGAGAAGTGAGAATTATTGCAGGAGAAGCCAGAAGTCGAAAATTAAAAACAAGAAAGGGCTTTGAAACGAGACCTACCTTAGCGAATGTGAAGGAAGCTTTATTTTCTATCATAGCACCTCATTTGGAAGAAAGTATTTTTTTAGATTTGTTCAGTGGAAGCGGAAACATTGCTTTGGAAGCTTTAAGTCGAGGAGCAAAGAGAGCCGTGATGATAGAAAAGGATGCGGAGGCCTTGCGATTTATTATTGAAAATGTAAATACTTTGGGTTATCAAGATAGATGTAGAGCCTATAAAAATGATGTCTTTCGTGCCATTGAGATTTTAGCGAGAAAAGGGGAGAAATTCAATATTATTTTTATGGATCCTTCTTATCAGGACAATGTCTGTACCAAGGTATTGGAACAAATTGACAACTGTGGAATTTTAGAGGAAGAAGGAATTATTATTTGTGAACATCATGCCTTTGAAGACATGGCGGATCAGGTGGGAAAGTTCCAAAAAGTGGACGAGAGAAGATATCAAAAAAAAGTAATAACATTTTACACCAGATAGTTTTATACAAGATAAAAGGAGGAAAATATGCAATTACAAGCGATAATAAAAACGGAAAAAGGGGATATTCGTTTACATTTGTTTCCGCAAATAGCACCTATGACAGTAACGAATTTTGTGTATTTGGCAAAGAGAGGGTATTATACAGGGCTAAAATTTCATAGAGTGATTCCAAACTTCATGATACAAGGGGGAGATCCTACCGGAACAGGAGCAGGAGGTCCGGGGTATCAATTTGGAGATGAATTTCAAGAGGGAGTTACCTTTGATAGAAAGGGAATTTTAGCGATGGCGAATGCCGGACCGAATACAAACGGTTCTCAATTTTTTATCACTCATGTACCGACAGATTGGTTAAATTATAAGCACACTATTTTTGGAGAAGTTGTGGGAGAAGAAGACCAAGCTGTTGTGGACAAGGTAGCTCAAGGAGATTCTATGCAAGAAATACAAATTTTAGGAGATGTGGAAGAATTTTGGAAAGCACAGGAAGAAATTGTGAAACAATTGGATGGAATTTTTGGTGAAAACAATGAAGAAGAATAGTTTTGAAGCAAATTTGGCAGAGATTGATATGATTATTGCAAAAATGGAATCCGGAGAATTGAGCTTAGAAGATTCTATCAAAGAATACGAAAAGGCAATGAAGTTATTAAAAAAATCTTCGGATTTATTGGAAGCTGCGGAGGGGAAATTATATCAAGTCATGAAAAATCAAGAAGGAGAGCTTCAGATTGAGGAATTATAGAGAATATTTTAATGAGAAATTGGAAGAAACATTAGCTCAATACAATACACCGGTCTGGATTGCAGAGGGAATGCAGTATGCTTGCCTACAAGGGGGGAAACGAATTCGTCCTCAGCTTTTATTTATGAGTTTGGCTTTGTTAGGAAAAGAGATTGCATTGGGGCTTCCCTTTGCTCTTGCCTTAGAAATGATTCATAGTTATTCTCTGGTTCATGATGATTTACCCGCTATGGATAATGATGAGTATCGTAGAGGGCAGTTGACAACACATAAAAAATTCGGGGAAGCGAATGCTATTCTGATTGGAGATGCTTTACTGACAAATGCTTTCTCTGTCATGGTGCGAGGAAGTATGGGAAAAGTTTCTTCGGAGAAAATTTTAGAAATTGTGGCTCTGTTTTCGGAGTATGCCGGAGTAGACGGAATGATAGGCGGACAAGCTATGGATGTGGCATATGAAGGAAAACAAATTTCTTATAAAACTTTGAGTTTTATTCATGAACATAAGACGGGGCGATTATTATTATTACCTATTTTAGTTGCCTGCATTTTAGGGGATGCTTCTTTGGAACAACGAAAAGCATTGGAAATTTATGGAAGAAACATAGGACTTGCTTTTCAAATCAAAGATGATATTTTGGATGTAGAGGGAGATTTTGCTCAAATGGGAAAAGCGGTGAAAAGTGATGAAAAATTGCAAAAGTCAACCTATCCAAGTATTTTCGGCTTGGAGAAAAGTAAAGAAATGCTGGCAGAAAGTTTGAGAGAAGCAAGAAAGGCTTTGGAAGAAGTGTTTACAAAAGAAGACTTACAAGAATTTTTAGAGTTAACGGAATTTATGGAGAAAAGGACGAAATAATGTCAACAAAATTACAAGATTACGATTATGATCTTCCGGAAGAATTGATTGGACAAAGTCCCAGAGAGCCGAGAGATCATGCAAAATTACTGCTTATCGATCGAAAAACAAAGAAGTTGGAAGATAAATATTTTTATGATATTTTAGACTATTTGCAAAAAGGAGATGTTTTGGTTCGGAATTCCACCAAGGTCATTCCTGCCAGATTGTATGGTCAAAAGGAAACAGGAGGAGTACTGGAGGTCCTTTTGGTAAAAAGAAAAGATTTGGATACTTGGGAATGCTTATTAAAGCCCGCTAAAAAATTAAAATTGGGACAGAAGATATGGATAGGTCCCAATGCGGAATTGGTAGCGGAACTTTTAGAAATTCAAGAGGATGGAAATCGGATTTTAAAATTTTCTTATCAAGGGAGTTTTGAAGAGAATTTGGATAGATTGGGGACTATGCCTTTACCACCGTATATTGTGGAGAAATTGGAAGACCAAGAAATGTACCAAACGGTCTATGCGAAGCGAGGGGAGTCTGTTGCCGCACCTACAGCAGGATTGCATTTTACGAAAGAATTGTTGGAGAAGATTCAAGAAAAAGGTATTGAAATTGTAGATATTTATTTGGAAGTAGGGTTAGGAACTTTCCGTCCGGTGCAAACGGAAGACGTATTGAATCATAAAATGCATGAGGAACTGTTTGAAATTCCTCCGGAGGCAGCTGAAAAAATCAATCGGGCAAAGGCGGAAGGACGACGAATTATTTCAGTAGGAACAACGACAACGAGAGCCTTGGAATCTTCCGTGGATGAGAACGGTATTTTACTTGCTCAAAAAAAGAATACGGATATTTTTATTTATCCGGGCTATCGTTTCCAAATGGTAGACGCTTTAATCACCAATTTTCACTTACCGAAATCAACTCTTTTGATGTTGGTATCCGCTTTTTCAGAGCGAGAATTTATGTTGGACGTATATCATCATGCGGTAGAACAGGAATATCATTTTTTTAGTTTCGGAGATGCTATGTTTATTTACTAGAGGGGGATTTATGAAAAAAATTGAAATCAAAACATTCTTAGAGTATTCTTTTTTATCCAATGTACGCTTTTCAAAAAACGGAAAGTATATTTCTTATACCAAGACAAAAGCAAATTTGGAAAAGAATGACTATGAACACTATGTTTACGTGTATGACACGCAAAGTAAAGAAAATAAGGAATATACCTCGTTAGGAAAAGAAAAAAACATAGTTTGGCTGGATGATACCCGGTTATTATTTCAAACTTCTCGAGACAGTAACATAAAAGAGAAGAAAAAAGAAGGAGAAGAGTGGACGGAATATTATTCCATAGATGTACGAGGGGGAGAAGCGAAAGCATTTCTACAACTTCCTTATTCAGTAACGGACATTCAAGCTTGTTCTTCCGGCTTTGTGTTCACGGCGAACTATTCCAATGCTGATATTTCCTTGCACGGTTTGACGGGAGAAGAAAGAGCCAAAGTGATTGAAAAAAAGAAAGAAGAAGCGGATTATGAAGTGTTGGATGAAATTCCTTTTTGGAGCAATGGACTAGGATTTACGAATAAACAGCGAAATCGTCTTTATCGCTACGAAACGGCAAGTCAAAAAATCGAAGCTTTGACTCCTGAATTTATGAATGTAGAGTATTTCAAAGTTTCAGAAAATCGTGTTTTATTCATCGCAGAGGAATATCACGATAAATTGGAGCAAACCAATGCTCTGTATGAATATGACCTTCTTGAAAACCGATGTTCCTGTTTGATAGAAGACGGAAACTATAATTTCAGTTTTGCAGACTATATGGGAAGAGATATTGTATGTGCTGCCAGCGATATGAAAACCTTTGGTATCAACGAAAATCATAAATTATACTTCGTAAAAAACAGAACATTGGAATTATTTTATGAAAATGATACCTGGTTATTGTCCACGGTAGGCTCCGATTGTAAATTCGGAGGGGGAAAAACTTTTCATACGACAGATAACGCATTGTATTTCTTGTCCACTTTAGAGGATTTTTCTGTCATTAACTGTCTACATCGAGATGGACGCTTGGAACTTTTAACAGCCAGAGACGGCAGTGTGGATTTCTTCGATATTTATAAGGATACTCTGGTATATGGGGCTATGAAAGACTATGGATTGCAAGAATTGTATTTGAAAGAAAATACGGAAGAGATAGAAATTACAAAACATAATCGAACTGTTTTTGAAGAATATTCCGTTTCAAAACCGGAAAAAATCTTTATGGAAAGCTATGGAGAAAGCATAGAAATTTATGTTATAAAACCTGTTGGTTTCGAGGAAGGAAAGGAATATCCCGCAATTTTGGATATTCATGGAGGGCCGAAAACGGTCTATGGAAATGTATTTTATCATGAGATGCAGGTTTGGGCAAATTTAGGATATTTTGTCTTTTTTACCAATCCACATGGAAGTGACGGGAGAGGAAATCGTTTCATGGATATTCGAGGAAAATATGGAAGTATCGACTACGAGGATTTGATGAAGGCGACCGACATTGTTTTGGAAAGTTATCCTATTGATAGAAAACGAGTGGGAGTAACAGGGGGCTCTTATGGAGGGTTTATGACGAACTGGATTATAGGGCATACCGATCGATTTGCCTGTGCCGTCTCTCAACGAAGCATTTCCAACTGGATTTCCAAGTTTGGAACGACAGACATCGGATATTATTTTAATGCCGATCAAAACCAGTCGACTCCTTGGAATAAGGTAGAAAAACTTTGGTCACATTCTCCATTGAAGTATGCAAATCAAGTGAAGACTCCTACTTTGTTTATTCATTCGGAAGAAGACTATCGTTGTTGGCTGGCGGAAGGATTACAAATGTTTACCGCTTTGAAATATCATGGAGTGGAGGCAAGACTTTGTATGTTTCGAGGAGAAAATCATGAACTTTCCAGAAGCGGAAAGCCGAAACATCGAGTGCGTCGTTTGGAAGAAATTACAAATTGGTTTGAACGATACTTGAAGAAACAGGAGCGGGAATGAAAACAATTTTTACACCCTATCAAATAAAAGGAATTTCTTTTAAAAATCGAATTGTACTTCCTCCTTTGGTTCGCTTTTCTCTTTTAGGAACCGACGGCAGGGTCAATCAGAATTTATTGGATTGGTATGAAAGAATTGCAAAAACGGAAGTCGGATTGATTATTGTCGAAGCGACCGCAGTAGAAGAGGCAGGAAAGTTACGAGAGAATCAATTGGGAATTTGGTCGGATGACATGATAGAGGGCTTATCCAAGATAGTGAAGATATGTCATCAATATGAAACGCCGGTTTTGATTCAACTTCATCATGCAGGGTTTAAGGAGAAGATTTCGGAAGTTTCGAAAGAAAGATTGGATGAAATTTTAGACTTTTTTGTGAAAGCTTTTCATCGTGCCAAAAAAGCCGGATTTGATGGAATTGAGATGCATGGAGCTCATGGATATTTGTTGTCTCAGTTGAGTTCTTCCGTCTGGAATCATAGACAAGACTGTTACGGAAATCGTTTTTATTTTGTGAAAAGCTTAATCGAAAAAACAAGAGAGTTGTTTGATGATAGGTTCTTGCTCTCCTATCGAATGAGCGGCAATGATCCGGAAGTGGAAGACGGAATAGAAATGGCAAAATTTTTAGAACAGATGGGCTTGGATTTGCTGCATGTTTCCAACGGAGTTCCGAAGGAAGTAAAACAGGCAGTTAAAATTTCGAATTATCCTTCTGATTTCCCATTTCATTGGATCACTTTTTTAGGGACAGAAATCAAAAAAGCGGTTTCCATTCCGGTAATTGCGGTTTATGGAATTAAGACGGAGAAACAGGCAAGCCGCTTGTTGGAGGAGTTTGATGTAGACTTTGTGGCTGTCGGGCGTGCTATGATTTTTTATCCGAATTGGATGAAAAAATGTAGGAAAGACTTTGAAAAAAGGATGAGACAGAAGAAAAATGAGAATGGATAAATTTTTAGTGGAATGTGGACTTGGAAGTCGAAAAGAAGTAAAAGAACTTTTAAAAAAGAGAAAAATTCAAGTGAACGCTTCTATCGTGACTTCCGGACAACAGATAATAGACGAAGAAAAAGATGAAGTGTTCTATAAAAAGGAAAAATTAGTTTATAAAAAATTTCGATATTATATTTTGTATAAAAAAGCAGGCTATGTCACAGCATTGGAAGATTCGAAAGAGCGAACGGTAATGGAATTGCTTCCGGAGTGGGTCATTCGGAAGGATTTGGTACCTGTAGGACGCTTGGATAAGGATACGGAGGGACTTCTTTTATTTACAAACGACGGAAAATTAAATCATCAATTGTTATCTCCAAAGAGCCATGTGGATAAGACTTATCATGTTTGCTTAGAAAAAATAATTACAGAAGAGGCAATCGAGCAATTACGACAGGGCGTTAGAATTGGAGACTATACGACCTTGCCGGCACAGGTGGAACAATTGGAGGAGCAAAAAATTTCCTTGACAATTCAAGAGGGAAAATTTCATCAAGTCAAAAAAATGTTAGAAGCGGTGGACAATAAGGTAAGTTATTTGAAAAGAGTTTCCTTTGGAAGATTGATCCTGGGAGATTTAAAACCGGGAGAAGTGAGAGAAGTTTCTTTGGAGGATATTATTTTCTTGAACACGAAATAGGAGGGATAGTATGAAATGGAAAAAAACTCATGTAATATTGGTATGCAGTACTTTGTTCATGACAGCTTGTAGCACTTCCGTCGGAGTGGGGACCGGATTTCACTTAGGAGGTCTCGGAGTTGGAGTGTCAACTTCTACACCGATTAAAAAAGAAAAGGCAAAAACAACGGAGGAAGTGGCAAACGAAGCATTGCAAGAAACAAAGAATCAGGAAAAGGCTCAGTAAAATTTTTATGAAAGTAACAAGTATTGATATTTTTTGTCGAGTCATTGATAATTTTGGGGATATTGGAGTTTGCTATCGGCTATATAAGGAACTTTCTGATTTGTTTCCTCAGGGAAAGCTTCGATTGATTTTAGATAGGACGGAAGAGTTTTTTGCTCTTTGTCCCGATACCTCTAAAATTCTTTATTCTAGCTATTCTGATATTCTACGACAGGGGCAGGAGGTGGAAACGGCGGAAGTAATCATAGAAGCCTTTGCCTGTGATATTCCTGAGAATTATTTGCAAAAAGCCTATCAAACTTCCAAACTCATTATTAATTTGGAATATTTTTCAGCGGAAGATTGGACAGAGGGGTTTCATCTTCAGGAATCTGTTTTAGGGAGAGGAACTTGTCGGAAATTTTTCTTTATGCCCGGAATTTCTAAAAAAACAGGAGGAATTTTGACGAAGAGATATTTTCCGGATTTGTCCTTGGAGGCGTTTGGCATTCGCAGGGAGGACTATGAACTTGTCGGAAGTATTTTTTCTTATGAAAAAGATTTCACAAGTTTATTGGAAAGTTTGCAAAAAACCGGAAAGAAAATATGTCTTTGTATTTTAGGGGAAAAAAGTCAGGAGAGCCTTAGAAAAAGCTTGGGAAATTTTACAAGATATGATAAAATAAAACTGAAGTTTTTACCTTTTTATAGTCAGGAGAACTATGAAGCTCTTATCCAAAAATGTGATTTTAACTTTGTGCGGGGAGAAGACTCCTTTGCAAGAGCTCTATTGACAGGCAAGCCTTTTTTATGGCATATTTATCCTCAAAAAAATGGATTGCACTTTCAAAAACTGCAATCTTTTTTAGAAAAATACTGTCCTGATAATCCGGCTTTACAAAATAGTTTTTACAGTTATAACAGAGAAGAGACAGATTATTCTTATTTTTGGGAGCATTTGGCAGATATTCAAAAACATAATGAAGAGTTTCGTGATTATATTCGAAAACACTGTAATTTGGGAATTAAATTAAAACAATTCATAGAAAATTTTTAGGAGGTAACACAATATGAAAATCGCTCAAGAACTAAGAGCAGGAAGCACTGTTAAAATCGGAAACGATCCTTTCGTTGTATTAAAGGCGGAATACAACAAATCAGGAAGAAACGCAGCGGTGGTAAAATTTAAAATGAAAAACTTAATCTCAGGAAATATCTCGGATTCTGTTTATAAGGCAGATGATAAAATGGATGATATTAAATTGGATAAAGTAAAAGCAATTTATTCTTACAATGACGGATCTTTTTATGTATTCTCAAATCCTGAAACTTGGGAAAGCATTGAATTAAAGGGAGAAGACTTAGGAGACGCCTTAAACTATTTGGAAGAAGAAATGGAATTGGAAGTGGTTTACTATGAATCTACTCCGGTAGCAGTAGAAGTTCCTACTTTCATTGAGAGACAAATTGAATATACGGAACCCGGGCTTCGAGGAGATACTTCCGGAAAAGTTATGAAACCGGCTAGAATTAACACCGGATATGAAATCCAAGTTCCTTTATTCGTAGAACAAGGAGAATGGATTAAAATTGATACTCGAACGAATGAATATGTGGAAAGAGTAAAAAAATAAAAAAATGTGGGAAAGAGTGGCTTCTGTCACTCTTTTTTAGCAATTAATCGGCAATAAAAAATACTCCAATAGATTATGGATCATTTGTTTAGTCCCTATATTTTGGAGAATAAAGATATCATTTGTTTTTTAGTTTGGAATGTTGAAGAAAGAAAACTTATGGAATATTATATTAAGGCAAAGAAATACTATTCAGATGAGAGGAGGGAGTATTTTGCTACAAAGTAAAACGAAATACACTGTTTATATGTTTCTTGTAACTTTATTTTGGGGATTGACCTATGGATTGACAAAAGTATGCTTAGAATATTCTTCGGAGCTTCATATTATAAGTTTTCGATTCTTTCTATCTTTTATAACTTCTTTCTTCGTCTTAAGAAAAAAGATACTTCCAATTCAAGCGAAAGATCTACGGTATTCTTTTATCTTAAGTATTTTATTATTTTTTGTGTTTTTAACAATGACTGTCGGATTAAAACATACCACAGCTTCTAATGCAGGTTTTTTAGTAAGTCTTTCTGTCATTTTTATTCCTTTTTTTTCATGGATAATCAATGGAGAAAAGCCTAAAAAGAAAATTTATTTTGTTTTATTTTTTTCTTTTATTGGAATAGCGTTATTGACATTGGATACTGATTTGCAAGTTCATAGAGGGGATATTCTTTGTTTATTCTGCTCTATTTTATTTGCTTTACATGTGATATTTGTGGGAAATTTTGTAAGAAAAGTAAATCCGGTTTCTTTGGGGGTTTTCCAATTTGCATATTTAGCCTTATTTTCGTTTGTTATTCAGTATCCTATCGAGGGCTTATATTTTCCGAAACATTTTTCTTTTTGGATTTCTTTATGCTTACTCAGTGTTTTCTGTACAAGTTTCGGATATATTCTACAAGGTATCGCTCAACAAAATATTTCAGCTACAACTGCCGGATTTATACTATCTTTAGAACCGGTTATTTCTTGTATTTTCGGATATTTTATTTTGAAAGAGTATTATACGGTTCAGCAGTGTTTGGGAGGAATAATTTTACTGTTATCCGTTTTTTATATTTCTAAAGGAAAGGAACAATGAAATGAAGAATTCATCTGGAGAAATAAAAAAGGTATTATGGAGGGAATTATGTCAAAAATTTTAGTTATGGGTGGAAACCAATTTTTGGGAAAGGCTCTTTGTGAAAGCTTACTTACTCTAGGACATGCTGTTTTTGCTTTAAATCGAGGAAATCGAAAAAATATAAGGGATGTATTTCATATTTCCGTTGATAGAAATGAAGAAAATCAATTAAAAAAAGCTCTATCCGGTCTTGAAGTGGACTATATTGTAGATATTTCGGGATATGAGCCATTACAGGTCAGTATATTGTTGGAGAGTATGAAAGGAAACTATAAACAGTATATTTATATTAGCAGTGCCTCCATTTATCAGGAAATCCAAAATATCCCTGCAAAGGAGGAGGATAAGATTGGGGAAAATTCCATTTGGGGAGACTATGCTAAAAACAAATTTTTATCGGAACAAGAAATCCCGAAAAATATTGGGAATGCAAAGTACACAATTTTCAGACCTTTTTACATTTATGGAATTGGGAATAATTTAGACAGAGAAGCTTATATTTTTAAGAGAATAGAACATAATCTTCCGGTCTATCTTCCTAATGATGGAAAAGAAAAAATTCAGTTCGGTTATGTAGAGGATTTGGTTCATGCCATTATATATTCCTTTGGAAAGGAAGAATACTACAATGAGATTTTTAATGTAAGTGGAGAAGAGATTGTCAGTATAAAGGAATATGTTGAATTATGTGCGAAAGCGATGAAGAAGGCAGTGGAAATACGATATTTTTTTCTGGAAGATACCAAATGGAAGGCAAGAGATTGGTTTCCTTTCCGAAATGTTAACTTGTTTGGAAATATAGAAAAATTATTGTCTACAGGATTCCAAAATCAATATTCTTTGCTGTCAGGGCTTCAGAAAACCTATCAATTTTTGAAGAAAAATAAAATGTTAGGTTTCCCGGAGTTACATGAAATAGAAAAAATAAGGAGAATTAAAGAATGAACATTGAAAAATATTGGGAAAGTACTTTAAAACAGAGAGCAGAAGAGATGAGAAAATTTTTTCATCCTAAAGCAAAAGTCCGTTTTCACAATACGAATGAGGAATTCACCGTTGATGAATTTATTGAAATCAATTGTGAATATCCTGGAAGCTGGAATGGAGTGATCGAAAGAATCGAGAAAATTGGAAGAATACAAATTATAGTTCTTCAGGTCTTTGATAGAGAACAGAATTTATTTTTTCATGTAACTTCTTTTATGGAAATCGAAGAAGATAAAATAGTATCCATAGATGAATATTGGGGGGAAGATGGATGTCCTCCTCAGTGGAGGTTGGATAAAAAAATTGGAAAGAGAATAAAATAATTTCTTATGTCAAGATAAAATACTTGACAAATTTTAAAAGCTTTGATATGATGTGTTGGTGATAAAAATGGACTTACAGGAATTTTTAGAAATAGGAAGTCTTTTGGAGCTTTATAAAAATCTATTGAGCGAGAAACAAAAAGAATATTTAATAGAACATTTTGAAAAAGATTATTCCTTGAGTGAGATTGCAAATACTCATAATGTGAGCCGACAAGCAGTTTCTGATAATATCAAGCGAGGAATCAAGCTGCTCAATGAGTACGAGAAAAAATTGAAAATGTTCGACCAAAAAAGAAAATTACGAGAAAGATTAGAGAGTTTGGAAAAAGATTTTCGTCTGGAAGTATTAGAAAATATTATGGATGAACTGTTGTAATGAGGTGACTATGTTAGATAATTTAGGATCTAGGTTTCAAGAAATTTTCAAGAAAGTTAGAGGGCATGGAAAATTAAGTGAAAGTAATATCAAAGACGCTTTAAAAGAAGTAAAAATGTCACTTTTAGAAGCAGATGTGAACTATAAAGTAGTCAAAGATTTTATAGAGTCTATTCGAGAGAAAGCGATTGGAACGGAAGTATTAAAAGGAATCAACCCGGGACAGCAATTCATTAAGTTGGTAAATGATGAATTGGTAGAATTGCTTGGAGGAACCAATGCGAGGCTTACAAAAGCTTCTAAAAATCCGACTGTTTTAATGCTTTCCGGATTACAAGGAGCAGGGAAGACAACTTTTGCGGGGAAATTGGCGAAGTTTTTAAAAAAACAAAACGAAAGGGTACTTTTGGTAGCTGCCGATGTGTATCGTCCTGCAGCCATTAAGCAGTTACAAGTTTTGGGAGAGCAGGTAGAGGTTTCAGTCTATGCGGAAGAAGGACATCAAGACGTACTTGGAATTTGTGAGAGAGCTTTGGAAAAAGCAAAAGAAGAACATGATACTTACATGATTATTGATACAGCGGGAAGATTGCATATTGATGAAACTCTGATGGAAGAATTGAAGAATATAAAACGATTGACAAGACCTCAAGAAATTTTATTGGTTGTAGATTCTATGATAGGGCAAGATGCAGTCAATTTAGCAAAGTCTTTCAATGAAAATTTGAGTATTGATGGAGTTGTTTTGACAAAATTGGATGGAGATACTCGTGGAGGGGCAGCTCTATCCATAAAATCGGTGGGAGGAAAACCGATTAA
>UMKD01026762.1_pt1 | contig 23784 bp, 19 predicted proteins | sample 1966221 | NCBI WGS metagenome assembly UMKD01 (sample SAMEA4836167, study PRJEB28245) | human gut metagenome | biome: gut microbiome; material: fecal sample | place: Denmark | collected 2008
AATATTATTATATATTATACTACATTTTCTGATTAAAATATAGCTCTAAAGCTTTCTCTAGAACCTCTTCTACTTCTTTTTTTGTTTCATCGTGAAAAAACTTTTTGTAGACACTCTGAGATAGCTTGATATTCTGATACTCTTTCATCTTCGGTTTTTTCAAATTCAACAAGTATGTTGTAAGCAGCTCTTGATTCAGCTCTTCCTGTCTGTTCATCAGATGAAGTGCTCTAGCATCACTTGGTTTTAAGGTTAATTCCATTTCTTCACATTGCTGATATAGATATTCCTGTATCTCTTTGGGAAGATAGGATAAATCTATTTCCATTGTCAGTCCTATTTTTTCATATCAGCTCTTAAGGACAAGTGCTTTTTCTGTCAGAAACAAATCGGAGAAAGAACACTGCATAAGGTTAGTTTCAATTATAATAATATCTTTTTTCAATCACTCAAAGCCCATTAAAAACGATAACTAAATCCTGCACTGTAAGTTCTTCCCGGTGCAGGTGTTGCCGTTCTGGAATCTTGTCTTAAATAGTACTTATGATTGAAGACATTGTTAATTCCGAATTTTATAGAAAAGCCGCTGTCAAACTCATAACTTCCATAAAAATCCGTTAGCAAGTGAGAAGGAACTTTCACTTGTACAATTTCATAACCTTTACTTGGTTCCGCTGTCATATAATTTCCTACATAAGTGACATTTGTTCCCATTTTTAAATGATTTGTAAATTGGTAATCCGCTCCAAAAGTCGCTTTGATTTTCGGTGCCAAAGGAATTCTATCTCCTTTTTTAATAAAGCTTCCTCCCTCAGTTCGATATTGTTCTCTAAATTGCTTTTCCACTCGTTCTTTGTAAATATCTCGGTCCGTGAATCTTGCCTTGACCGTTTCCTTGATTTCCTTCTTCGCCAGATTAGAAAGACCTTCCAATAATTTTTCCAACTGCGCGTTCATTTCCGCTTGTGAAATCTTTCCCTCTAAACCATGATCTGTCAATGCCATAATTTGAGGTTTCAATTTTTGAAACTCAGCTTCGGATATCTTTCCCTTCCATGCAGCCGTTTCTAAACTACGAGGATATAGTAATGTCATAACTTTTTCATGACTGTCTATCATCGCATCGGACTGCTCCTGTGCGATTTTCGCCACTTGTTTTTTATAATCATTGGATAATACTTTCGGATCCACATAAGTCAAAGATTGTCGTAATCTCCATTTATCAAAGACTTGTTCCGATTGCAATTCTATTCCCATTCTTCTCGTTTTATCCAAATTGATAAATCTCCATTCTCTTGACATATGGGAATTTCCATCTTTTACCACAGAAACAATTTCATCATAGGTTGTACTCAAAAATCCTGCCAATCCGTAGGTAATATGCTCATTCCAAGCTCCACGAATTCCAATTTCAAAATTATCCATCTTCTCCGTTTTCAAATCACTTTCCCAATATGTCTTCACTTTATGAATCGGGTCATAGGTTTTATTGGTTAGTTGATTTGGTAAAGGAGAATTGAAAGCTCTTTCATATTTCACATATGCCAAATCACTATCATTGATTTTATAATCAAAACCAATTTCTCCACCCAAATTTTCCTCTTCTCGCTTTTCTTTTCGGAATAATTGTGACATGACAATCTGTGTGCTTCCTGTTTCTTTCAATTCTTTTAACTTTGCCTGTGTTTCTGCATTGATATTAGCATTCCAATTGATTCTTGGATCTTTTTTCAAATATTCCACATCCGAAACGGAAATATATAAATTTACAGCCTCCTGTGTTTCTTTCTTATCCGCATTTCCTATAATTCGTTGTATTGTCTGTGTTTCCCGATTTCCATGATACTTTGCCTTTTCATAACGAAGTCCTGCATTGACAGTTAATTTCTCGGTTAGCGGATAGCTGTTATGTAAATAGAAAGAATCGGTTTTCTTTTTTACATCTATTTTCGATTGTACCAAAGTATTGACTCGTAAATCAGGGTCGGCATTAGGTGTATTAGCGAATGCAATAATATCTTTCAATATAGTATTTTCATCAACTTCCATAAATTCAGGTCTTTTTTCAGTAATCCATTTCTTTTTTGGTTTTCCATTCACGATCACTTCTATCCGTTTTCTTTCATGAAACACATAATAAATTCCCTTTTTCCCGTCCTTCTCTTTCAAGTCGAAAAAGTCTTTCACCTTAAATTTTGAAAAATGATAATTCATAAAGCCATTGTTCTCATAGTATGCATCACTTAAAGCTTGTAACCGTTCCATATCATTTTGAGCCATATCATAGGCTTTTTTCTTTTCCTCCGTTGATTTATCGTATAAAAACTTATCTCTCGCCGCATGCCATTTTTCCGTATTCAATTCCGGGGTAGTATCTGGTGTTAAAAGAAGAGAGAGAAAAGCTGATTTCAAGTCTATCAATGAAGGATTATCTTTTAATCTTTCTTCCGTAAAAATTTTATCGTCTTCTTTATGAATCAAAAAAGCCATACTGTTAAAAGGATGAAAAGGTTTCACTTCCATATTCATATCTCGGTGTAGGCTATGCTCACTATGTTCCGCTCCAAATGTAAATTTTCCTTTTTGTTCCGCATAACGATATTCCGATTTGATTCTTGCTCCCTTAATCTTCTCTTCCATGTTTCCTTTTAATTCCATGGGAGTATTCACAGAAACCATTTCCGCTGTATATCCTTGAGGCACTCCATAAAAACTCAAATCAATGGAAGGCAAAAAAGTCAAATAAGGGTGAGAATCTTGGCGAATGTCCCGTGTAAATTTCGATTGATTGACATTGGCAGTTAGAGTTCAATTTTCTGTCGGACTGTATTCATAATCAATAGAAAGGGCAGTTCGTTTTGAATCTATGGTAGAAAAAGAATCTCCCGCTCCCCTACGATTTTTTTGTAATTCTGTCAAATACAATTCATTGGTCCCTTCCGCGTCCTCTTGAAAATAGCTTCCTTGAATTTTCATTCGATGTTTGTGGGATGAAAATTGATGTTAAGTCCGAGAAGTGCATTGATTCTTTTATCTTGCTCCCGGTCCCGGTATCCTTTTCCTTTTTTCGCCTCTAAAGAAAGATTACTAAACAAATATCGATTGATACGGATCCCTTTTGTGATTTCCGCCTTGTAGGTGTCAAAGGAACCTGTGGAAACGCTTACGCTTCCATAATTTTTTAACTCTCCCATTTTGGTCACAATATTAATGACTCCACTGGAACTTCCGCTTCCGTATAAAGTGATTCCTCCCCCCGGAATGATTTCAATTCTCTTAATGCTTCCTGCGGGAATGGAATTGAAAGGAATCACTCCCATACTTTCATCAATCGAAGTCATCGAGTTTCCGTCTACCAATACTTTCACTCTCATCAAAGTTTTCTCTCCGCTTCCTCGAAGAGCCACCACAGGACCTGCCGGTGTATGTGTGACTATGGTTAAAGGAGAATCTTCAAAAATTTCCGTGATATTTTTATATTGTTTCTTCTCAATATCTTTGTCTGTTATGATAAGCGTGTTCTTTCGTTCACCGGAGAGAACCGAGCCGTTATAAGTCGCCCCCCCCCCGAATTTTTGTCGGCTTCAACTCCACTTCTCGGGTTGCTGCCATGGCAGACAAAGAAGCTAAGCACAAGCAAGTCAAAATCATTTCTTTTTTCATAACTCCCTCCTCCTTTTGTTTTTTATACATAATATATATTTTTAAAAAACATTGTTTCTTTAATGTTTTGATTTTCATACTATAGCAAAAGCCTAAAATAAGTTATTTTATTTGTCAAGTATTTTTTTATAAAAGAAAAAATGACGATTTCCTATTTTCTCCAATCGTCATTATTGCATGTCTATTTTATTTTATTCCCTTTTCTTTCTTAATGTATTTTGTGGAACGACCACTGCCTACCTGTCTTATCTTTTCATTGTCCTGTAATTCTTTTAAAGCTCGTTCTATTGTTCTTTGTGATATATCCGGACAAAGAATCATAATATCTTTTTTGGAAAGTGGTTCGAATGACTTTTGAATAACGGAAAATACTCTTTCCGGTGAAGTTAATTTTTCTTTTCCAATTAGCTTAAATCTGTCATCACATTCTTGATATGCTTTTAAGAAAACCCCTAGCATATACCTTATGAACGGAAGTTCATCATTTTCTCCGGTATGCCATTTTTCACTCGAGTTCTGTAATTCTTCATAGTAAGAATCTTTGCTTTCTTCAATGAGCATCTCTATACTGATATACCTTCCAACAAAATAACCGAACTTATAAAGTAAAAGAAGTGTCAGTATCCTACTCATTCTTCCATTCCCATCATCAAAGGGATGAATACATAAGAAATCATGGATAAGTGCGGGTATTAGAATTAGTGGTGGAATATTTGCTTTCACTGCTTTCTTGTAAGCCTTCACCATTTCATCAAAGTAATTTTCCGTCTCAAAACTGCTTACCGGTTGAAATCGTACTTTTTTATTTCCGAAAGCATCGACTTCTACAATGGCGTTATCCATCGTCTTAAATTTTCCCTTGTGATTTACATAGGAATAAGAATATAACTGATTATGAAGTGTCAAGATGTCATTTTTATTAAATTCTATATAAGCATAATTTTCATGGATCATATCAAGCACATGTCGATAGCCTGCAATTTCTTCTTCATTTCTGTTTTTAGGTTCCGCTTTCTTAGTCATCAGTTCCTTAAGTCTTGTGTCATTGGTATAAATTCCTTCAATAGCATTGGAAGACTTTGTACTTTGTATTTTAGCAACATCTATCATCTTCTCTAAAATATCTGGATAATTTTCTACATAAAGTTCCTGCTTTCCTTTATATTCATGGATCTTTGCAATCATATGATATATATTAACAGGTAAAGATAGCTCCATAAGTTTTAAATAATTAAATTCCCTCAAAACAGCACCTCCTTTTTCATAGCCATTATATCATATTTGGCTATGAAAAATCAATAATGGCGAGAATAATCTCGCCATTATTTCCATTTTGACGTATTAAATTAAAACTTGGCGAGATTAGCAATTATCTTTCATGGCATTCGCCTATATTGCTATAATATCTTTTTATCAAAGATTAAAAGCAAATTAAAATCGATAACTAAATCCTGCACTGTACGTTCTTCCCGGTGCCGGAGTAGCTGTTGTGGAATCCTGTCTTAAATTATATTCATGATTAAACACATTGTTAATTCCAAATTTTATTGAAAAATCTTCTGTCCAGTCATAAGTTCCATAAAAATCGGAAACCAAATGAGAAGGAACTTTTGTTTTTATAATTTCATAGCCTCTTGCCGGTTCTACTGTTGTATAAGAACCGATATAGTTGAAATTCATTCCTAATTTCAACTTATCTGTAAACTGATAATCCGCTCCGAACGTTGCTTTTATCTTCGGAGCCAATGGAATCGTATCTCCTTCTTTCAGAAACTCTCCATTTTCTAAAGCATATTCATAATCATATTGTTTTCTAATATTCTCTACATAATTTCTATCGTTTTCCAAATTATTTCGAATTCCATCTTTTAATTTCTCTTTTCTGGAATTCTCAATGGAACTCGCATCCAGAATACTGTCAATTTTTTCTTTCACATATTTATCTATGTAGTCTTTCATAGCATCTTTATTTCCTATATTTTTCTTATAGTAGTCCTCTTGATAAAAATGGTTCATTTCTCTCAATATCTTTTCTCTATCCGGAATATCTCTCATACTTTCCCGGAAATATCTTTCTATGGAGTTTCTTCTGGAATGTATCAATTGTTCTGTTTGCTCTTTTGCAATTTTACGTACTTCTTCTTTAAAATCATTAGACAAAATTTTTGGATGTATGTAAGTTATGGATTCTTTTAACCTCAAACGTTCAAAACTTTGTTCCGATTGTAATTCAATCCCCATTCTTCTTGTTTTATCAATATTAACAAATCTCCATTCTCTTCTATCATGAGAATTTCCATCTTTCACTACCGATACAATCTCATCGTAGGTATCACTTAAAAAGGCTGCAGCAGAGAAGGTAATATTTTGATCTAACATTCCTCGAAAACCAATTTCAAAATTATTCATTTTTTCTGTTTGGATATTACTTTCCCAATATACCCTAACTTTATGAATAGGATCAAAAGTTTTGTTTGTCATTTGTGTAGGTAGAGGTGTATTAAAAGCTCTTTCATATTTTGCATATATTTTATTGGTATCGTTCAACCTATAAGTAAAGCCAATATCCCCACCTATATTTTTTTCCTTTCTATGATAAGCTGTAAGCAAATTTGCCATTGGAATTATCGTTTTCCCTGTTTCTTTTAACTCCTCCAATCTTCTTAATTTTTCCAAAATCATGAATCCAAGTTGATCTTCTGTTCTATTCTGTCGCTCTGTATATAGAATATCCGAAGTTTGAGTATACATGTCCAAAACATCTATTGTGGAATATGCCTCTTTTTTCCAGTCCGTCCCGGGATCCAAGCTTATCATTTGATGTGTCCTAGTTTTTCTGTTTCCTTTGTATTTTGTTTCTTCATATCGAAGACCTGCACTTAATTCGAACTTATCGGTAATGTCATAGGAATTATGTAGATAAAAAGAATTGGATTTTTTCTTAGTATCCACTTGCGAAGAAACAAAGCTAGTCGTCTTAGATTTAGGAGAGTTTAACGTTTCTTCAAATCTTATAAAATCTTCGAAAGTAGTATTTTCGTTGACTTCAAAAAATACATTTTCAGCTTTATCGGAAGATATATCTTTCACATAAAATCCCTTCTTACCATCCTTTTCCACTAAAGTATTCGGATTGATAAGTGTACTCATTTTTTCTTTTCGAAATGTTGTTTGATACCATCTGTTAATCTCTGTCATAATAGGCATGATATCCATTCCTTGAGACAAAAATTGCATAACCAACGCAGTCACACCTTGAGTGTCTGCAACTTTTTCATATTTCTCTATCATTTCCGAAGTAGCATATGGATATAGAAGCTTTGCTAATTTTTTCTCCAATTTAAATTTATGATTGTCAATATAAATATCCTCTATTCCCTCTCTTCCAAATGGGTTTTTAAAATAATGATCCTCCGGTGTTGAATAGACACTATCTGCCTGCATAGTGGAATAGTTTATGAGCATATCCGGATTTTCTCGGATTCTTTCTTCCGAAAACATTCTCTCATTTTTTTTATGTATCAACAATCCTACATTAGCATATTCGTTATAAGGTGCTGTTATAGAAGTGGATTCTCTTTTCAGTCGATGATTCAAATAATCAAAACCAAAGCTTAGTTTCCCCTTTCCCTGATGATAGTCATAATTTGTCTTAAATCTTGCATTCTCAATTTTTTCTTCAAATTTTCCCTCTAAACTTCTTGGAACATTTACCAAAACCAAATCAATTCTTTCTTTTGTATTGGAAAAAGCGTCATCAAAGAAATCAATAGAGGGAAGAAAAGTAAAAACAGGATGAGAATCCTGACTTATTTTTCTTGTAAATTTTGATTTATTAAAGCTTGTTGAAATTTCTATATTTTCTTTTGGTTTGTAATAATAATCCAAAGACAGAGAATCTCTATCCGATCTCACATTCGATAAAGTATCCCCTGCCCTTCTCCGATTTTTCTTCAAATCATATATATTGATTTCATTCGTTGTATCTGCATCTTCTTTATATTTCATTCCACTGATTCTCATTTTATTCCTATCATTGAACTTTACTTCAAATCCAGCCAAAGCATTTATTTTTTTACTTTTATCTTTATCTCGGTATCCTTTGCCTTGTTGCCCTTCTATTGCAAAATTTGTAAAAAAATGTTCTCCAAGTGAAATTCCTTTATTAAAATTAATATTATAGGTATCGAAAGAACTTCCTGTAACATTCACACTTCCATAGTCTTTTGCTTTGTCAGACTTTGTAACAATGTTAATCACTCCACTGGAACTTCCACTTCCATATAAAGTAATTCCCCCACCGGGAATAATTTCTATTTTTTCAACACTATTTACCGGAATAGCATTAAAAGGAATAATTCCCATAGATTCATCAATAGTACTGATGGAAGTTCCATCCAACAATACTTTTACTCTCATGACCGTTTTTTCTCCGCTTCCACGTAATGCAATTAAGGGCCCTGCTTGTGTATGAGTTACTATAGTAACTGGGGAATCTTCAAAAATATCGACCAGACTTTTATAACTTTTCTTCTCAATATCCTCTTTAGTAATTAAAATTACATTTTTCTTTTCATTAGAAAGAACTGAGCCGTTATAAGTCGCCCCCCCCCCGAATTTTTGTCGGCTTCAACTCCACTTCTTGGGTTGCTGCTATTGCTTGCAAAGAAGCCAAGCACAACCAGGTTAAAATCATTTCTTTTTTCATAACTCCCTCCTCCTTTTATTTTTTATACATAATGTATTCTTTTAAAAAATATTGTTTCTTTAATGTTTTGATTTCCATATTATAACGAAAGCCTAAAATAAGTTATTTTATTTGTCAAGTATTTTTTTCTTCTCCTTTTTTCAAAAAATGAATATATTGTTATTTTTTATTTCAAATTTTATCGTTCTTTTTATGAAATAATAGTATTCTGAAAAAAGACTACAAAAAACAAAGAATAAGAAAAAAAGATAATCGGAAATCCTAGAAAAGAACTCCAAGAAAATACCACAACAATTCCTACGAAAAATCGGCATGTATAGCAGTCATTCTTTTCCTTTTTTGCAGCTTTTTATTCTGAATAGCAAAACACCGCTAAAAATCATATTTTTCGAAAAAAATAAGAGCTGATTTTAGCCCTTTGAAAAAAAGTACTCTAAGAAAATTACCCTAAAAGTTCTTGAAGAGGCTTATTTTGCCTCTCACGTGTCAAGCCGTAGAAGAGATATACGGAAAATATTTTAGATATTTTGATTTTTCTTTTTCTTTTCAATACTATCTGACAGAGAAGCTCAAAAAAAGGATTTTTAAGATTTCGTTTCTGAAATCCCTAAAATCCTCTTAAACATTTCTTATTCTATTCTTCATCAACACGATTTGACAAAGAACCAAAATTTCATATTCTACTCTCCATCAACACCAGTTGACAAAGAACCAAAAAAAATGACCCCCACAAAGTTTTCCACTTTTGGAGGTCAGTATATTATCTTATTTTATAAAATCCAATTCTTCTGCACGATGACAGGCGAAGAAATGATCTCCATGAACTTCTTGCAATTTTGGACTCTCTTTTCTACAAATATCTTGTGCATAGACACATCGTTTTGCAAAGCGACATCCCGGTTCCGGATTGATAGGAGAAGTAATTTCTCCCTCCAAACGAATTCTTTCCATTTTATTTCGGATATTTGTTGACGGAATTGCAGAAAGCAATGCCTTGGTATACGGATGAATCGGATTTCTAAACAACTCTTTCGACGGAGCTTTTTCCACCAGTTCTCCCAAATACATCACGGCAATATCATCGGAAAAATGTTTTACGACAGACAAATCATGAGTAATAAACATATAGGTCAAACCTAATTTTTCTTGTAAATCTTGCATTAAATTGAGTACCTGTGCTTGAATGGATACATCCAAAGCCGATACCGGTTCATCGCAGACAATAAATTTAGGTTTCAATGCCAAAGCTCTGGCAATTCCAATTCTTTGCCTTCTTCCTCCATCCAATTCATGAGGATAGGTATTGATAAGACGTTCGCTCAATCCGACCGTTTCCATTAATTCCAATACTCTCTCTTCCAATTCCTTTTTATTCCTACATTTCTTGTGAATAATCAAAGGTTCTGCAATGATTTCACTGACAGTCATTCTCGGATTCAAAGACGCAAAAGGGTCTTGGAAAATAATTTGCATTTCTTGACGTAGCTTATTCATTTCCGCCTTACTGTATTCTCGGATATTTTTTCCCTCAAATAAAATTTCTCCGTCGGTTGCTTCCAACAATCGTAAAATAACTCTTCCCGTTGTTGATTTTCCGCAACCGGACTCTCCCACGACTCCAAGTGTCTTTCCTTCTTCAATAGAAAAGTTCACACCATCTACTGCATGAAGAGGCCCTTTCGGAGTTTGGAAATATTTTTTCAGATTCTTTACTTCTAATAAAACTTTATTCTCCATCTTTTGCCTCCCAATCTTCTTTGAATTCCACTAATCCTTCCGCAATAAAACACTTTACCTTATGTCCGGGAACCACTTCCACGGAATTCGGTATTTTCTTTCGACACAAATCGGTTGCATGTGGACATCTCGGATTAAATTTACATCCCTTCGGCAAAATAGTAGGATCCGGCATCAATCCTTGAATTGGAGTCAATCTGCTTCTTTCCTCGTCCAAACTTGGAATCGAACCAAAAAGCCCTAGAGTATAAGGATGCTTTGTATTTTCAAAAATTTCTTCCAAACTTCCAGATTCCACAATTTCTCCGGCATACATAATTGCTACCTTATCACATACCTGTGCCACAACTCCCAAATCGTGTGTAATCAAAATCATGGCTGTTTTAAATTTTTCTTTCAAATTATTCATCAAATCCAAAACTTGTGCTTGAATGGTTACGTCCAAAGCGGTTGTCGGTTCATCTGCAATCAATAATTTCGGATTGCATGCCAAAGCAATCGCAATGACAACCCGTTGTTTCATCCCCCCTGAAAATTGATGAGGAAAATCATGGATACGAGCCGCCGGAATTCCAACCAACTCCAACATTTCTCCCACTTTTTTCATCGCTTCTTCGGTAGAAGTATTTTCATGAATTTGAATGACTTCCGCAATTTGTTCCCCTACCGTCATCACAGGATTCAAAGAAGTCATAGGGTCTTGGAAAATCATGGAAATTTTATTTCCTCTGATTTTTCTCATTTCTTCTTCCGATAGTTTTAATAAATTTTCCCCTTCATAGATGATTTCTCCTCCTATAATTTTTCCGGGAGGATTGGGAACCAATCTCATAATTCCCAGAGCCGTCGTTGTTTTTCCCGCTCCGGTTTCTCCAACCAATCCAAGAGTTTCTCCCTCGTTCAAGGCAATATCAATGGAATTGACAGCGTAAACGGTCTCTTCATCTGTCACGTATTGCACTTCTAAATTTTTAATCTCTAATAGCTTTCCTTCCATGAAATCTAATCCTCCTTATCCTACTGTTTCAATCTTGGGTCTAATGCATCTCGAAGTCCGTCCCCTAACAGATTCAATGATAAAATGGTTATCATAATTGCCAGTCCCGGGAAGGTCGTTACCCACCAAGCATATCTCAAATATTGTCTACCGCCGGACAACATAGAGCCCCATTCCGGAGCAGGAGGTTGAATTCCCAATCCAATGAAACTTAATCCTGCAATGGATAAAATTGCATTTGCCACACCTAAAGTTCCTTGTACAATCACGGGAGCCAAAGCATTTGGAATGATATGTTTAAAAATAATTCTTGTATTGCTTGCCCCAATTGCCTTTGCCGCCTCAATAAATTCCTGATCCCGAATCGAAAGTACCGAAGCTCTTACAATTCTTGCGTAGGTTGGAACCGAAGAAACACTGATTGCTATCATTAGGTTAATCATACTCGGTCCTAAAGCGGATACAATAGCAATTGCCAATAGAATACTCGGCACTGCCAAGAAAATATCCATGGCTCTCATAATAATATTGTCTATCGTTCCTCCATAGAAACCGGAAATAGCTCCTAAAATTCCTCCTACAATAATGGAAAGTCCAACCGCTAAAATTCCAACTTTCAAAGATACTCTGGCTCCATGAATCAATCTTGCCAAAATATCTCTTCCAAATTCATCCGTTCCCAACCAATGTGCCCCGCTCGGTCCTTGCAAACGATGAGCTAAGTTTTGTTTGATAACAATGCTATCGTAATCATAAATAATATCTGCGAACAAAGCTAACACGATTAAAAATAGTAAAATAAATAAGCCTAACATTGCCATTTTATTTTTTGTTAACATACGCCATACTTCACGCCATTGGCTTCTCTTTTTATTTGCTGCTGCCATTTTTCATCCCCCTCTTACTTGTATTGTGATTTAATTCTAGGATCTACATAAGCATATAAAATATCCACCAATAAGTTGACAATACTAAATGCTGCTGCTAGAAAAATAACGGCTGCCAATACCGTCGGAGAATCTTTTTGTCGAATGGCATCCACCATCATTCTCCCAACTCCCGGCCATGAATATACAGATTCTGTTAATACAGCTCCACCCAACAAATGCCCAAATTGTAATCCTACTACCGTAATAATAGGAATCAAAGCATTTTTTAGAGCATGCTTATTGATAACGGTTTTTTCGGATACTCCCTTTGCTCTTGCCGTTCGGATGTAATCTTGTCGAATAACCTCCAACATCGATGATCTTGTCATTCTGGTTACAATCGCTGCGGAGCCGACTCCTAAGGTTAAAGCCGGTAAAATGACACTCTTAAATCCGGAAAATCCTCCGGAAGGAAGCAAGCCCAATTTTACGGAAAATAATAAAACCAACATAAGTCCCAGCCAGAATACCGGCATAGAAACTCCCAACAGAGCTAATACCATACTGATACTATCTACTGCGGAATATTGTTTCGTAGCGGAAATAATTCCAATCGGAATTCCAATCACGACAGCAATGATAACTCCCAATACTGCCAATACCAAAGTATTTGGAAATCTGGAAAAAATTTCAGCAAATACTTCTCTTCCTGTGGTGTAGGAACGCCCAAAATCTCCTGTCACCGCCCTTCCTACAAAACGAAAATATTGTACGATAAAAGGATCATTCAATCCCATTTTTTCTCTCAATGCTTCCACTGCTGCCTTAGGTGCATTTTCTCCCAACATCAATTGTGCAGGATCTCCCGGTGTTACATACATAATTGCAAATACCAACAGGGAAATTCCCAACAACACGGGAATTAAAAGTAATAATCTTCTTAGCACATACTTATACATTTCCCCCATTCTCCTCTCTTTTTTTCATTTTCTACAAAGAAAGGGCTAGAGTTTTCTAGCCCTTACCACTTGCTTCCTAAACTAAATTATTCCGCCTTAAAAGAAACTCCATAAATTCTGTGATGTCCTGCCGGATTAAATTTAAATCCTTCAATATATTTTTGCATTCCAACACTCTTCTTAGGATATATAATATAGAACATTGGCAATTCTTCTTGTAAGATAACTTGAATTTCTTCGTAGATAGCCTTTCTGGCTTCCGGCTCCGTTGTCGCTCTTCCTTTTTGTAATAATTCATCTACCTTAGGATTGCTATAGAAAGATCTGTTTCCTGCTGCTCCCATAGCTTTTGTAGTTACTAAAGCGTTAATTCCATAATCCGGATCGGCAGTGACGGTTCCCCATCCTAAGATATACATTTGATGATCTCCTCTAGCCGTTCCGTCCAAGTAAGCTCCCCATTCCAAGGTTTTCACTTCAGCATCAATTCCGATTTGTTTCAATTGGTCTTGTAAAATAACCGCAATGTCTCTTCTGGTTGGATTATCGTTAATCCAAATTTCCGTTTTAAATCCGTCTTTATATCCGGCTTCCGCCAATAATATTTTTGCTTTTTCAAGATCTTGTTGATATTTGATTCCCTTATCGCTATGAGCAAAAATCTTCGGTCCAATGATAGAATTTGCCGGAAAAGCTGCACCTTGAAAAACAGTATCCACGATAGGTTGTTGGTCAATCGCATAGGCAATGGCTTGTCTTACTTTCAAATTGTCAAAGGGAGCCTTTCTAAGATTAAATCCTAAATAAGTCACAGATAAATCCAAATCTTCCACTAAGTTTAATTTCGGATCTTCTGCAATTTTTATTTTATCCAATCCATCAATATCATAAGCAATATCAATTTCCCCTGTTTCCAATCCAATCGTTCTATTTGTAGTTTCTACTACATTTTTGAAAACAAGATGTTTTATAGAAGAAGCTCCTTTGTAATATTCTTCATTGGCTTCCAGGGTTACACTATCTCCACTTTGCCATTCTACAAATTTAAATGGTCCTGTTCCAACCGGATGTTGTCCATAGCTTTCTCCCGCTTCTTTCACCGCTTTTTCATTGACGATAGCTGATGCAGGGTGAGCCAAGTGATTTAAAATTGCAGCAAATGGATATTCCGTAATTACTTTTACTGTATAATCATCCAATACCACAACTTCTTTTAATGCTTCCATAATTTCAGAAGTTTGTGGAGATGCTTTTTCTGCTTCTAATGAGAATTTAACATCGGATGCTTTTAATTCTTCTCCATTATGGAATTTAATTCCTTTTCTTAAGTGAAAGACAGTTGTCACATCATCCACTTGTTCCCAAGATTCTGCCAATCCCGGTTGAATTTGAATGTTTTCATCCTGTTCCACCAATGTGTCATAAATTTGCACCATAACTCTTGAAGATACATTGTTATTTGCTGCTCTTGGATCCAACGAAGTTGGGCTTGCTCCATCCGCTACTACTAAAGTATCTTTTTCTGCCGGAGCCGTTGTCGCCTTCTCTCCACCACATGCCGTTAGGACAAATACTAACATGCACAACAATGCCATTATAATCCCATGTTTCTTTCTCATACCTCTTTTCCTCCTCATAAAGTTTAATTTGTTTTTTCTTTCAAAAAATTAAAATACTTCTCTTATAGTAGTAAGTATACTATATTTTTTTCTATTTTGTCAACGTTTTGTTTTTTTCCCATACAATCTGGAACCAACATAAGCAGTTATTGGAACACAGATCAAAATTCCTATACTTCCCGATAGAGAACGAAGAATTTCCGTCGCAATGTTTTCAAAATTCAGCAGCCGTATCATGGGAAATTGTTCTCGTTGAATATACACCATGACGGTCAGTAACAAACTTCCTCCAATGTAAGCTAAAATCAAAGTATTGACCATAGTTCCTATCATGTCGTTTCCCATTTTCATCGCAGAATAAAAAAGTTCTTTTCTGCTAATATCCGGCTTTTTTTGATGAATTTCATGCATGGCAGTGGACATGGACATTGCCACATCCATAACCGCTCCCATACTTCCGATAATCACTCCGGCTGAAATCAATTCTCGCAGTCGAACCCCTTTTAAATAGGAAGCAAAGGAAAGACTGTCTGTTGTTTCATAGCCTGTCAATCTCATGCCGTTCACGGCAATATAGGAAAGAATGCCTGCAAATAATACTCCTCCTAAGGTTCCTATCACCGCAACAAAGCCCTTTTTTTCAAAGCCCGTCATCAGAGAAATGGTCACAAAAGTGGAAAAAATTCCTGCAATCACAGAAAATAAAATAGGAGAATATCCCAATAAAATAGAAGGAATAAATACTTTCAGCACGAATAATACCGTAAAGCCCAAAGCCAATAAGGCTTTCAACCCATTCTTTTTTGATATACATAAGGTTAATAAAATAAATAATCCTACTATTCCTAAAAGTTGTGTTCTTTTGTCAATGTCGGAAATGTAATATTTTTCATCTCCAATTTCATTGCTTTCATAGTAGAGTACCACCTTATCTCCGGGTTTGGCTCCGATATTATATTCTTCCTGTCTATAGATAGGATACTCTATCGAAACTTCATCTCCTTTTCGATCTCCTGATAAAAATCGAACTCGATAAATATAAACTTCCCGTACTTCTTCCTCTCCTGATTCTGCGGTAATGACATCCTCTAAGGATAAAATTTTTCCTCGTACATACTCCTCTTCTGCATAGATTGTCTGGAACAGGAAAAAAGAAAGTAATACTATCAATATCTTTTTCATATGAAACTCCTACCTTTATTTTAAAAAAAAACGGGAAAGTCCCGTTCTTTTCCAAACTACTATTTTCTGATACCCAATTTCGCAATCAAAGCTCTGTATCCTTCCAAATCTTTCTTTGTCAAGTAGCTTAATAATCTCTTTCTTTGTCCTACCATTTTTAACAATCCCAATCTTGAGTGAAAGTCTTTCTTGTGCACTCTTAAATGTTCTGTCAAGTGATTGATTTTTTCTGTCAATAATGCGATTTGCACTTCTGTAGAACCAGTATCTCCTTCTTTTTTTCCGAACTCTCGGATAATTTCTTCTTTTGATCTCATAGCCATGGTATTTCCTCCTTAATTGATATTATCTAAGCTAAGTAATAGGAGGCTAACCCTAAAACTGAGCTTAAATTTCTTATAAGTATAGCATATTATACTTCATTTGTAAATTCTTTTGTATCGGCAGACATAATTTTTTCAAATTCATCTCCCATAATCGTTTCTTTTTCTAAAATAACTTTGGTAACCGCTTCCAATTTATCTCGATGTTTTATCAAAATATCCAAGGTTTTTTGATATTGAGTTTTGATGATTTTTCTTACGACATCATCAATTTCCTTTCCGGTCTGTTCCGAATAATATTTTCGTTCAAACATATCCCCTTCTTGCGTTCCATCCAATAGAATCGGTCCGAATTCCTCCACCATACCGAAACGGGTTACGATGGCTTTTGCATAAGCCGTAGCTCTCTGAATATCGTTACTTGCTCCTGTTGAAATATTTTCCTTTCCAAAAACAATTTCTTCGGCAGCTCGTCCTCCATAGGCAAACACCATAAAATCCAATAAATCCTGTTTGGTTTGGTAATTTTTTTCTTCTGCCGGTAAGGACATGGTATATCCTCCTGCAGCCCCTCTTGGAATGATAGTAATTTTATGAACTTTCTCTTCCGACCCCAAAGCATACCTTGCAATCGCATGGCCTGTTTCGTGGTAGGCGGTCAATTTCTTATCTCGCTCGGACACCACCTTTGATTTCTTTTCCGGACCCATCTCCACTTTTTCAGAGGCTTCCTCCAAATCCATCATATTGATTTCATCTCGGTTCGCTCTTGCCGCAATAATCGCAGCTTCATTCAGAATGTTTGCCAAATCGGCTCCCACCAAACCGGCTGTTTTCTTTCCTATGGTTTCAAAATTGACATCTTTTGAAAATTTCTTATTTTTAGCATGAACTTTTAGAATTTCCACTCTACCTTTCAAGTCGGGTTTATCCACATAAACTTGTCTGTCAAATCTTCCCGGTCTCTTCAAGGCTCTGTCCAATACGTCCGGTCTATTGGTAGCTGCCAGAACAATAATGGTTTCTTCATTTCCAAATCCGTCCATTTCGACTAACAATTGGTTCAAAGTTTGTTCCCTTTCATCATTTCCTCCGCCTTGCCCGGTTCCTCTTTTTCGCCCTACGGCATCAATTTCATCAATAAAGACGATACACGGTGCATTTTTTCTGGCTTTGGCAAATAAATCCCGAACTCGGGAAGCTCCGACTCCAACAAACATTTCCACGAATTCGGAACCTGACATGCTAAAGAAAGGAACTTTTGCCTCTCCCGCAACAGCTTTCGCCAATAAAGTCTTTCCTGTTCCCGGACTTCCCAGCAATAACACTCCTTTTGGAATTCTGGCTCCAATTTTTTTAAACTTTTCCGGCTCTCTTAAAAATTCAACCACTTCTTCCAATTCATGTTTTGCTTCATCGATTCCTGCCACATCGGCAAAGCTGACTTGGGTAATATTTTCTCCATTCTCTTTCGCTTTTGATTTTCCGACGTTGAAAATTTGAGGCCCTCCGCCTCCTCCTTTTCCTACGCCGCGAAGCATGAAAATCCATACTCCGATAAGCAGCAAAATTGGTAACCAGGAAGCTAATAAATTCAAAATAAACGGTGTTTGAGCCAGCGGAATCGCTTTCACATCCAAACCTGCATCTTCCATTTTAGAAAGTAATAAGCTGTCGGAACCCAATCTGTCCGTAATCATTCTAGCCTTATACACAATAACAGGGGTGCTTTCCGTCTTGGCTTCCGCAATATTTAAACGAAATTCTCCCTTTTCTGAGGAAGAATATCCGTATAAATATCCTTCTCTTTCCTCTACCCGTTGAAATTGTTTTTCCTCAATGGATTTCACAAAAGTTGTATAAGAAACTTCTCGAATTTCTTCATTCGATTTGGAATCTTTCATAAATTTCGGGAAAGAAAGAGCAACGGCAACAATAAAAATTAGCAATAAAAAGCCTACAAAATTAAATTTACCTCCCATTTTTTTTGGATTTCTATTGTTTTTAGCATTTCCAAAACTTTCTCGTAAAATTTTCTTTAAATCTTCTTCGTTATTGACATAAATTCTTTTTTCTATTCTTGGATTTTCTTTTTCTTCGGAAGAATCTGTACTTTTATTTTCTTCTTCCAAGGTTTTTTGAATTTCCTCTTCTTTGCTTTCTTTTTCGATACAAGGAGCTTCTGTTTCTTTCTTTCCGTTATTGTCTTCCGGATTCGATACTTGTATTTCTTTTTGCTCTTCTTGCTCCAAGCTATCTTTTTCTTGTTTGTCGCTCAATGTCTGACCTCCTCTATTTTTATGCATATTTTTTTCTTTGTTTCTTTCTGTTCCATGTTTGCTCTCTTGAAATTTCCTAAGGCGATAATTTCTTCCTGATAAAGCAAAATCGGAACTCGTTTTCGTTGTTCTTTGGGAATTTTTTCATTGATAAAAATCTCTTTCACCTTTTTTGGAGTTTTCATTCCATATAATTGAATTCGATCGCCCTCTTGAAAACTTCGTACCTTCAAAGAAGAAACTCCATCCCAGTTCCATAAAAATTCCCCCTTCTGTTCTTTTTCTTCTTCCTTCCAAACAGAAATTTGAATTCTGTAATTTTGAAAATACACTTCTCCGGGAATGTTGATATTCTTAGTTTCTTCCAAGGAATTTCCTTCTTCTTTTTGTAGGGATTCTACCCATATTCTATCATACTCTTTCTTGAATTTCCAAAAATTTTTCAAATCATAGGAAAGGCTCCCGCCTTTTTCCAAAAGAGTAAAAATCTGATGAATTTGTTTCCGATTGATAGGAATCTGTTTGGAAAGAAGATACTTATATAAAATTTTTTTCCGGAAATATGGTTTTTCTTTTTGTAACTTGGTTACACTGATAAATCCCTCTTTCCAGTACGCTTTCCAGTCTATTCCTTCTTCTTCTTCTTTTCTTTCTTCCAATTCCTCCATAAAAGAAGCTACTTTTTCTTTCCATTTCGGATTATAGCTTTTCAATTGAGGAAGAAGCTCCAAACGAATTCGATTCCTCGAATATTCCGTTTCCTCATTTGTTTTGTCCTTACAATATGCAATTTGATGTCGCTCCAAATAGGATAGAATTTCCGCCTTTTCAAAATCTCGAAGAGGTCGGATTTTATCTGCCTGTTTTCTGGAAATCCCCGCCAATCCCTCCATAGAGCTTCCTCGTAATAGACGGAAAAAAAAGGTTTCCAAGTGATCATCCAGATGATGAGCGGTGGCAATCTTATGATAGACTCTTTGCTTTTGAATCTGATAAAAAAATTGATACCGCAAGATTCTTCCCGCTTCTTCCAAACTTTGCCCTTCTTTTTTTGCATAGGACGGGACATCCATTTTTCGAGCGATAATTTCCAAATTTTTTTTCTTTGCATAGTCCAGGCAAAAAAGATAATCCTCCTCTGCGGCTTCCTGTCGTATCATGTGATGTAAATGCAATAAGAGCATCTGAAAGGACAGCTGCTCTTGTAATTTCAATAACATCTCCACTAAAAATACCGAATCCGGTCCTCCTGAAAAGGCAACGAGAATCCGATCTCCCTCTTGAATGTATTGATATTTTTTTTGACCTTCTAAAAATTTTTGAAATTCTTGCATACAGCCATCCCTCTCTTTATTTCTGCTGCTTTTTTTGAAAGTCTATATGCTCTCGATATGTCTTGGTAAAGTGATGAGCTCCTTCTCCTTTGGTGACAAAAAAATAGTACTCCGTTTGGGCAGGATGGTAGGCCGCATGGACGGAACTTACTGTCGGACTGCAGATAGGTCCCGGCGGTAAGCCTGCATTTCGATAGGTATTATATGGAGAATCCGCTTTCAAATCCTTATAGTAAATCTTCTTTTTTTGATAGTCATACAAATAATTTACCGTGGAATCGATTTCCAATCTCATCCCTTTTTGCAAACGATTTTCAATCACAGAGGCAATGATTGCTTTCTCTTCTTCGAGTTTTGCCTCCTTTTCCAATAAAGATGCCAAAATCAATTTTTGATAAAATTTTTCTTTATCCGCATAGTCTTCCGGTGGAAAACGTTTTAAAAACTCCTGTAAAAAGAGCTGAATGACTTCCTTCTCGGTATAATTTCCGGGGATATTATAGGTTTCCGGATAAAAATATCCCTCCCAATTTCCTTCCGGAGTCGGATAAGGAAAGGCTGTGGATTGCAACTCTTCAAAATAGGTCTCTTTCTTCCCAATCCCCTTCTTTTCTAATAAATCAAAAATTTGTGAAATGGTACTTCCCTCAATAATGGTTATTTTTTGAAATTTTCCCCTTCCTTCTTCCAACATAGAAATCAATTCCGCCCAAGAATATTTTCCTTGAAATTCATAATATCCCGCTTTGATGTCCTTTCCGCCCTGATGAAAATATCGTAAATAAAGCCAAAATAGTTTATTTCCCTTTGTATTGATTTTAGACAATTCTTCTCGAATATTTTTTCCATATTCAAAATTCAAAGAAATGTAATACTCTTGTTTTCTGTATACTTGTTGGTATCCATAAGCAAGAATTCCTATGATGAAAATGAAGAAAGTAAGATAAATTGCTTTTTTCATTGACATCTCCTTTCTTTTTATTTTTGTGATTTTGCTTTTTCTATCAATGGTTTCTTTCCTTTTTGTCTGGCTTTAAAGCTTTCGATAATAATTTCCGCTTCTTTAAAAGGTACGGTAATGAAAGAAAAGGCTTCGTACACTTCGACATTTCGAATTTTTTTATCCTGTACCTTTGCCACCTTCATCACTTTTTCCACTAATTTTTTCGCCGTCATTCCGTCTTTTCTACCCAATGCTACAAAAAGTCTTGCCTTTCCGCCTCCTACTGTTTTTGTGGAAGAAATTTCATTGTAGTTGCTTTCATCCAAAACATCTTCATAAGCAAGTTTTAATAGAGAGGCCACAATGTTTTCCGCCTCCTCTTTCTTCAATAAATCTTGAGCCAGTTTTTTAAATTTGTCGTATTCCCCCTCCAGCAAAATTTCATCAATATCCTTTTGAATTTGAAATTTTTTTGCTTGAATGACATCTTTCACTTCCGGAACTTGTTCCTTTCGAATTTCCGTTTTCACAATTCTTTGAATTTGCAATAATCTTCTATATTCCTGTGGAGTAATGAAAGTAATGGCAGTTCCCTCTTTTCCGGCTCTTCCGGTTCTTCCGATTCGGTGGACATAACTTTCAGCTTCCTGTGGAATGGCATAGTTGATAACATGACTCAAATCATTGACGTCAATTCCCCGAGCCGCCACATCAGTTGCCACTAAAATGTTAATTTTTCTGGCTTTAAATCGTTTCAATGTCACTTCTCGGTAATTTTGTCCAATATCTCCATGCAGTCCTTCGGCATCGTATCCTCTGTCATTTAATCTTCCTACCACTTCATTGACATCCGTTTTGGTTCGACAGAAAACAATTCCGTAAAAATCCTCTGCCAAGTCGATAATTCTGCAAAGAGCTTCAAACTTATCTCGTTCATTGACTTCAAAATAAATTTGATCCGTTAAATCCGTTGTTAACTCTCTCGCCTTTACCGCTAAAATCTCATAGTCTTTCATATGTTTTTTCGCTACTTTTAAAATTTCATTCGGCATGGTTGCAGAGAAAAATAACATTCTCTTATCCTCATTGGTGGCTTCCAGAATTTTTTCCACCTCTTCCAAAAATCCCATATTCAACATTTCATCCGCTTCGTCCAATATGAAATATTTCAAATCTTGTAGTCTCAAAAACTTTCTCTCAATAAAATCAATCACTCTTCCGGGAGTTCCTACAATAATATCCGCTCCTGTTCGAAGCAACTTTCTTTGAATATCAATGGATTGTCCCCCGTAGACCGGAATAATCTTAATTTTTTTGGAACTTCCCAGACTATTCATTTCCTCCGCCACTTGTAAGGCCAATTCTCTCGTGGGAGTCAATACGATCCCTTGAATTTTATCCTGATGTTCTATATTCTCTAAAATAGGAAGAGCAAAAGCTGCCGTCTTTCCTGTTCCTGTTTGTGCCTGTCCAATAATATCCTTTTCTCCTGTTAACAACGCCGGAATTGTTAAACTTTGAATTGGAGTTGGAGTTTCATATCCTTTCTTAGATAATGCTTTTAACAATTTTTCTCCAATACCTAAGTCTCTAAACTCCTTCAATACTTCTTTTTTTTCCATTCTTCACGTCCTTTTTCTTTATTTTATCTTTCAATAACGTATTATTATAGCATACTTTTCATTTTTTACAAAACTTCTTTTCCCTTTGCTTTTAATTTTCCCGTTTCTGTGTAATATTCCCAAACACCTATCGGCTTTCCATACTCATATCTTCCTTTCACTCGTAACATTCCATTCGGATAATAAAGTAAATATTCTCCCATATCCTTTCCCTTCCAATAGGAGGTTTTCATAACGGGATTTCCATTCTCCAAATATAAGATGTACTTTCCTTGCAGTTTTCCCTCTTTCCATGTTTCAATGGTTTTTAAATTTCCGTTGGGATAAAACCATAACCAAGTTCCATTTGCCTTGCCATTTTCATAGTAGTAACGATCCTTTCCTCTGCTCACCTTTCCTGTGTATTTTTCTCCTCGATAGTATACCGTTCCGTCTTTTTCCTCTAACTGTGTATACTCCACTCCGGTACTTGCTTCTCCCAGCCAAGAAAATATTAAAAAACTTAAAAAAACTACTATTTTTTTCATACTTCTTAATCTCCTATTCTAAGATTTTTATTTCATATCGCTCCTAGTGTACCATAGAAAGTCATTCATTTCTATGAATATTTTCTTTTTTTGAATTTTACGTTCTAGGAAAGAAATAATATGATATAATTAAGGAAAAGACTTTTAGCTTTAAGGAGGAAGGATAGTATGTATTTTCAAATTATTTCCGAGATACAGAAAACGTATGACAAAACGGTATCTCTACTGACAGAAAATGAAATTTCTATTTGCCCATGTATTTCTACTCAAAATCAAGAGTTGATTCATAAAATATTTCAAAAGAAAAAATTTACTGCAAAAGAAGGAGAGGTCTGTGAAGTTTCTTTTTTGGAAGGAGAGCTGCTATGCACTACTATTTTTGTAGGTCTTGGAAAAAAAGAACAACTTCGAAAGGATATCCTTCGGGAAAGTTTGTATTCCGCTTTGAAAGAAGAAACCGGACATTTCTTACTTTCAGTAGAAGACTCCTCTCTCATGGATCTTGACGTTTTTGCAGAAATGGCGGAACATATCAACTATGACTTTGATAAATATAAATCCAAGAAAAAAGATAAATTTCTATATCTTGATTTCTATTGTCCTCATCCGGTGGATTTTCCAAAAGAAAGTGCAAGCCTTTCCGAAATTTCTTCTCTGGTAAGAAATCTAATCAATGAACCTGCCGCCTATATGACTCCGGAAAGACTTTCCATAGAGGCACAAATCTGCTCTGAAAAATATGGATTTGAAATTGAAATTCTAGATGAACACAAGGCGGATTCTTTAGGAATGAAGGCATTTTTAGCCGTAGGAAGAGCGGCTGTCAACAGACCGAAGGTCATTGTGATGAGATATCGAGGAAATCCAAACTCAAAAGAAATGACGGCTCTAATTGGAAAAGGAGTTTGCTATGATACCGGAGGCTTGTCTTTAAAGCCGACTTCCGGTATGTTGAATATGAAGGATGATATGAGCGGAGCTGCCACTGTTATAGGAATTTTATCGGCTGGGGGGGGAAACAA
>UMKD01009993.1_pt1 | contig 23684 bp, 9 predicted proteins | sample 1966221 | NCBI WGS metagenome assembly UMKD01 (sample SAMEA4836167, study PRJEB28245) | human gut metagenome | biome: gut microbiome; material: fecal sample | place: Denmark | collected 2008
TATCGAGCTATTTGTCATAGCTTAAAACTTTTTATCCTTACTTCAGACCGTAATTGACTTAACCGGTCTTCCGCAAGCTCTGTGCATTTCGCACAGTTTTTCATCTGGTGCTTGTCAAAGTTTCGTTGTTTAATTTACAAGGTGCACGCTCCATTCGCGGAACAGTACGTTATTATACACGCATCCCAGGAAATGTCAAGCGTATTTCCAAACTTTTTTCCAGTCTGTCATATCTTTTAGTTTCATAGTCAAATCAGGCACATTCAGTTGTGCATAATAGCCACAATCAGCGTCGTTTTTGTTGCCGCTTACGCTTTTCTGCGGCTGACATACGGAAGAACGCTTATTAAAAGGCCGCCATCTCAGTAAGCAACTACTTTTTGAGATGGCGGCCTTTTATACTAGGATTGATTTATACTTACGTTCACATTGCTTTAGCTATAATCCGATCACGAGCTGCTGATCGATTCACACAAAGGCGCAAGTGAGTCTGCATCGAGAACAAAGAGCTTCCATGCATCATCAGCCTTCCGATTTGCGCCGATCAGCTGCAGCGTGCCTAAGTTCTGTGCAGCAACGGACTCCGAAACGGCAAATCCGCACTGCCGGCCTTTTTCGTCGGCAAACGCGATCACGACCCGCACTCTCTGCTCCTCAGGCAAGCCGAGATTCTTGATCTGAAAGTGCAGCCCGTCCGCTTGCTCCGCCGTTTCGACCCCGATCGCCGCGCTGATCAGGGTGATCTTCCCGTTGGAAAGCGTATACGGGACATTTTCCAGTTCCGCATCGAAAACGTTGTCCGCATCTGTTTGCAGCGTCAGCGTTGCCTCTTCCTTTGTTGGGCGATCCTTGGCCTTGAAGCGGAGCGTCGCAAATGTACTGTCCGCGACTTCCTCGCTTGTGCAGACCCAGTTCAAAATAACGCAGGATTTTCCCTTCACCGTGGTCTTTTGGGTAAGGGACACGCCCGCTTTTTTCGCAAAATCGCCGCAGAATGCCGCGCTTTCATACGTCAGGCAATCTTCCTCGTAAAAGACGATCAGCTTGAGCGAGGCGATGCCGGGATTGTTCTCAAGCGTGACGGCGACATCGACCGAGCTTCCCGCCGCACAGCGCTGATCCGCTATTTTGATCTGCATCGCGGTGTCCGCCGCCCGCGCGGGCAGGATCGCCGCCGCGGCCGCCAACAGCAGCGCGCACAGCAGCACCAGTGTTTTTTTCATACGCGCCAATCCTCTCAGTACAGCGTAATGCCCTCAAACTTTGCAATATAGCGCAGCAGAATGACGACGTCCTTATTGTTCACCGCGCCGTCGCCATTGACGTCAGGGTTGCCCTTGACCTCATCTTTTCTAAGGTCGCAGACATAGTTCAGCAGCAGCAGCGCATCGTTGACGTCCACCGTTCTGTCCCCGTTGATATCGCCGGGGCGGTACTTGCCGATTTGAACCGTTCCATTTTTAACGAGGAAGTTTTGATTCTTTAGGCTTTCATTAAAGACATTTTCTTTGTCATAAGTAAGCGAAACCTGTGCGGAGGTATTCTCCGAAACTTTTTTAACCTTTACCCTGAATTGCAAATTGGCAATGGTCTCGCTCCCAGTATACTCCCCCGACGCTCCTATGACCCAACTCATGGTAACTTTTCCGGTAGTCTCGTCGTTGACAGCAACAGTATTGCTCAACCCCGTAAGCTCCTCGGTAAAGGACGCCCCCTGATACTCCAAGCAGTTTGCGTCATAGGAGACGGTAAACTTGATCGAGGCGATGCCGTCGTTGTTCTTGAGCGAGACCGGGATCGTAATCGTATCGCCGGGGTACGCGTTGCAGGAGCCCACTTCGATCACAGCACCCGCCTCATACGCCGGATCTTTCGCACCGCAGGCGGTGCAGACGCCGTTATCAAAATGATGCCCCGTTGCAGACAAGACTGTTTCTTCAAGGGTAATCACTTGCGTGCCGTCCGCATCACTGAAATACTTTCCACACTCATTGCAGACCCAATACGCGATATTGCCCGACTCCTCGCAGGTGGGCGCTTTTGCGGCGACTGCACGCAGCTGATGGTTATGCACTGTCGCGGTGAGCGTCGCTGTGGCGGACGCCGCCTGATAGTTGGCAGTCCCTTCCGTAGTAACGGTGACCGTGAATACGCCGCCATCGGGGATGGAGAGCGTTGTGCCGTCCAATGTGACAGTTTCTCCGTCTTTCGTCACCGTATAGGTCGCTTCTCCGGCGGTTTTCGGAATGGTGAAGAGCGTGGACACGTCAAAGGTCTTTTCCATCGTGCTCATGTTTTGCGCCTGAATGGCGATGGGCAGCTTCTTGCCGGTCACCGTACCGGTGATCTCCGTCTCGCCGCTTCCCGCGATTACGCCGGTTTCGGCGGTGTTGAGCGTTCCCGCGACTTTCAGCGTTCCGTTCACCGTCAATTTTCCCTTTACAATCAGCTTGCCGCTTATAACCAAAGTAGTATCTGTCGGAATCAACAGTTCTTGCTCCGCTTCCACCGTCATGGTTCTGCCCCAGTCGATCTCGCGATCCGCGGGCAAGGTATAGGAATTACCGATTATTTGTCCATTTCCATAGAACAGCACACCGGATTTCATGCTATTATTTTTTACCTGCGTTTTACTGACAACCCAACCATTTCCACCATCATCAGAAGTTAGTGTGCCAATCCTACTATACTCTGTTATAAAGACAACTCCACCGTTCACAATCGCGTTACCAAGGGAGCCGTCCACGAATACTGAGCCGCCGGAGATATTACAACCACGGATACCACTAGCAACTACTTTGCCGCCATCAATATTAACTACTCCACCATTTTCTGATGCATCATTACAAGCACCAATTCCATATTCGCTACCAGTTGCCTTTACAACCGCGTTGTCAGAAATAGAGATTACACCGTTTTCACCAGTGGTATAGCCTAAAGATTCATAATAAGAAGATCCGCTTCCCCCAATGCCAGCAGCACCGCTTGCAGTAACATTGGCATTCCCGCTGATCGTTAGTCTGCCATTTATGCCCGTTCCATAGGATCTGCATCTGGACGATGCATCATCATATGCTTGTCCACCCCCGATACCTGTAGCATTATTTGAGTTCGCCTTTACCGTTGCATAATCGGTGATCAATACCTCGCCGTACTCACCGGTAAGATGCACATCTTTACTAGTGCTTGCGCCAGAACCAATACCTGCACCTCCACCATTTACAGATTCTGCAGTTACATTCGCCGCACCGCGCAGAATAATTTTCCCACTCACGCCAGTACCGTCTGCAGATACACCGCCACCTATGCCTGCACCATAATTTATAGAATTTGCTATAACAGTGGCTGTGCCATCAATGATGATCTGCCCACTATGGCCAGTACCAACTGCATAGCTGCCACCGCCAATACCTGCGCCACCGGCACCGGTTGCCGTAACCATGCCACCGGAGATGTGAATTGATTCGCCTTCGCCGGTTCCAGTGCCGTTATCACCACCGCCGATACCCGCGGCAGAAGCGCCGCCATCTGCATTCACAGTACCGCTCAAAATTGTGATGTTACCGCCGCTAGTCTTTTTATTACCACCGATGCCTGCACCCCCTTGGGCACCCTCCGCAGTCAATTCATCAGAATCCGTGTCAGCAGAAATGGTCACGGCTGCACCACTGGGAACGGAAAGTCCAGCCTTAGTGTTGCCACTTTTCAATGTCACCGTGCCAACCAATTTTAACAGAACCGATGCACCCGCCTCGATGGAAAACGCACAAGCGCCGGAAACACTGCTAACATCAATATCAACATTATTCATCGTGATCTGATGTATACCATTCTCCACGCTGATAGTATTAGTGAGGTTAGATTTATCGCTCTGCTCGATCGTATACGCGCCGGTAAACGGGGTTTCGTCCCCGCTGCCCTGCGTATAGCCTGTGGCGGAAATCGTGATGCTGCCCTGCGACAGATCCAGTGTGACCGTCTGTGCCACCGGCGCATTGGTGTCCTCCGCGCCTGTGTCTGCCAACATGGCTGTCTCTTCATCCGCCGCCAGAGCCTGTACGGCGGTCATGGAGAACACCATCGCCATGCTGAGCAGCAGCGAAATGAGTTTCTTCATCTGGTTTCTCTCCTTTTTTGTTGTTTTTATCATCCCGGCGGCAGCGCCGCCGCAGAATGTTGGGTCAAGCCGCCCTTATCGGGCGGACACCTTGACGAGCACCGACAGAACGCTGCCGGTGGGCGCGCCCTTTGCGTCAAGCCAGAACAGCTTGAGCGTGAGCACCTCTGCGCTGTTGACCGCGCCCCACGTCACGGTCGTTTTTCCCTCTTTGTTCACCGGCGCTTGTCCGACTGCCAGCTGCCTGCCGTCCGCGCTGAAGAGCGCCGCAACGCAGCTATCGCCCTCCGGCGCGTTCACCGTAACAGAGGTCGCCCCGACGCGCACGATCGTGTCATTTGGCGCATCGGTGACCGTAACGGCATAGGTCGAGAAATGCGACAGCGTCAGCACGGCATTCCCGTCGCGGTACGCCACGTCAATGGCTTCTTTCTTATTGCCGTCGGCAAGATACCACGCCTGCAGCACGCCCTGCTTCGTCCATGTGAACGGGACGGAGATGGTCACCTTGCCGTCAAAATTGTGAATTTCCGTTCCGTTTGCTGTCAGGCTCACATCGAGCGCCTTGCTCTGCACCGTGCTGCCGATGATTGCGGCTTGATTGCCACTCAGTGCGTCGTCGGTGCTGACATGCAGCTGAATATCAGCGCCGTTCGCCGCTTTGATGACCGACTGCATCGCGGTCCTGTCCAGCGAGACCGCCGCGTCCGCCATCTTGATTGACAATGCCTCCACTTTCAAATCAAGGACATTGTTCACGGCGCTGACGGGCAGGATCACGTCGCGAGGAGCATCTTTCAACTTGGACAGGTCAATCTGTAACGTGCTGCTGTTTTTGAGCTGCTCTTCGAGCACGGCTTGATCGACTGACTCGATCTTCACCGTGCCGTCGTCCGCTTTGGTATAGTAAGCGGAGTTGTCCTCCGTCTTATCGCCGATGCGCTCCCACTGAGCAAAATACGTCCAGATCTGACCAACAATGGTCGTATCTCCGGTCAAACGCTCCACAAGATCTTCCGCCGCAGTCCGATTCTGCTTTCCTGCATCATCCGTACTGTAGGCGTCAATGCGATATCCATCCCTCTGAAATGCGTCTGTAAGCGTATCCGCCGTCACCCGCAGATCTGCGCCAGAAGATTCGATCACATAGTACTTTGAATCTTTTGTCGTCACACCGCCGTTGCCGTCTAAAACAACCGCCCCACAGGCAGAGGGCATATAGTACGCAACCAGCATTCTCTGCTCACCCGTATATGTATCGCCGGGACGGTACTGAATGTCAGGGCATCCCGTCATCGTGCGCTCTGTCTGCCAGCCGACAAACTTTCTGAACGCCGTATCTGGGAATGCCGGAAGCACGTCTCCCTCTTTGGCCTCTATCGTAATGGGATATTCTGCGCAAACATAGTTTTGAGCCTGATAGATTCCAACAAAGTCCGCAGCAGTCTCAGATTCTCCGGCGAGCAAAGGTTCGAAAAAGCAAACTCGCTGCGCTTCGAAAGCAGGCCGTCCGTTGTCGCCCTTGAAAACGAGGGTTTGTGTATAGCTGTTTAAGCCGTCGATCCAAATATTCCCCGTTGCCTTTACAGCCGGCGCCCCAGCGCCGCCATACACCTGCGCAGACAGTTTATCAGCCGCACTATGTCCATATCGATTGGCATAGATCCTTACATTGCCATCCACTGAAATTGCAGGTTGTCCTGCCGCACCCGTGATCATTCCATCAAGATGGAGCGCAATGTTTCCTGAAACGCTGATCGGTTTTCCGGAGTAATTGCTGTAAATGTCGATTTCCGCCTGTCCCCAATTCCGCTCTGTATGGGGATCATATGCCCAGCCAAGGCTTTGGCTGCCATGAGGGCGATCCGTCGAATAGGTTTTGCCATCTATCTCAAATGTTCCGGTCGCGTACTGTGCAGTAAACTCGGTCGAAGCAGAAATCTTGATCTGAGTTCCGGCCGTGTAGGTCTGCCCGTTGCTGCCCAGCCAGCCCGTGAAGACATAGCCCGATTTATAAGACTTCGGCAATTCAAACGTGCCGCCGCTGACAGGCACAGTACATATTTCAGAATATGTATATCCGCCATTCTCTTCATAGCAGCCGTAGTCCTTCAGCACTACGCCGATCTGCCCGTCGCTCTCCCACACAGCGTAGAGGTCCGCCTCAAACTCGTAGTTATACTCAAAGCAATACGCCGTACTGCTCGCCGCCGCATAGTCGATCGTCGCAGGATTTTCTGTCCTCGACCAGCCAAGCAGGCGTCTACCAGCGTTTGTAAACACGTTTGAGTATGCACCAAGGTCGATCGAATTGCTCTTCGAGCGCACAACATATAAGTTCTCCCCGGTTTCAGTCACGCCGTCAACGCCGTGCAGCGTCAGCACACGATCCCGCATCTCGTAGGAGATGTAGGCTCTATTATCATAGGTGTCGTCCGTGATCGGCACTGCGCTCTCCTTATCCTTGCCGCCGCGGATTAGATAGGTCTGGTAGCGATCCTTGATCATTTTGCCATAGGAGAGCGCGTTCGGGCTGCCTGTCGCTTCAAAGAAGCCATTCTCCCAGCACGAGATCTGCAGCTCCTGTGTGTAAAGTGCCGGACCGTTCTCGCCGCCGCTAATGTTCAGCTCGCCGTCCGCCGCCTCCAGCCGCATCGTCCTCCCTGCGCGCAGGGCGTACCCCTCGCTTGCGCGGACGCGCAGGTTGCCGGGGGTCAGTTCATTATTCATCCGCTGCCCGGCAACACTCACTTGCAGCGTTTCCTTACTCTCGATGCTCCCGCTCACCGTGTTGTTCGTTCCAAAAGCAAACACAGCAAGGCTCAGATCGGACACAATGCTGCCGCCGTGATAATCCATCAGCCAAAGCCGTCCTTCATCAGAATCGGCGTGATAATTATAGTTCCAGCTGCTGCCCCTGCATCCCTTCATGGCATCATATGTTTTTCCGTCGATAGTGATATACTTTCCGCTCGGTGTGATCTTCTCCCACTGAGCGTAGAGGATCGTCTGATCGTCCATGTCCTCGGTCGCGAGGATCTCATCATACGGATAAGACTTGCCCGTACCGTCCACCTTGGTGTTATAGCCGGTCATCGTATAGCCATCTCTCGCAAATCGCGGGCAGACGTGATTTGAATCGCTCTCTGAAAAACTTGCCCACCGGCGAGTTACAGTACACTGAGCACCATTCACTGTATCCGTCATCGTACCGCCGTTGCCGTCGAAGATAATAATCTTGCGCGCATTATAAAACAGCATTCCGCCAAAGCGCGTGCCGGACGGCACCGAGACCGTTTCACCGGGGAAGTAAGGCTCGTTGGTATCGCTCTTCCGCCATAGTCCCATTTTGCTTTGTTGCACTTCCGGCAGCCTTACCGTTCCATCCTCCGCCATGGCAATGCTGCTGAAGCCCGCCTTGGTGGCACATGCGCCGGCATAGCTGCCCTGAAGGATCACATAGTTGCCGTCCGGTACTTTAAGCCAGACGGCGTAGAGCGTTCCATAATCCGTCGACTTCAGATGTCCGGTCGCATCCGTGACAAGTTTCTCACCTTTCTGATCCGCCGCCCAGCCGACAAGGGCATAGCCCTCCTGCGTAAACGGATACCGGTTCAGGTCAAGCTCCTCAACCGCGCGATACTCTGCAATGGTCATCGGCAGACCCTGCAGGGTTCCGCCGTTGCCTTCGAGGGCAATCCGCTTCGTATCGGAATAGGTCATAAGCGTTGAACCATCGCTCGACATTTTGTATCCGATTCCGCTCGCGCAGGTAATCTTCGTATACTTTGCCACAGCCTGACGTCCCTCGATAATTACATTTGGCGAGCTGAGGTAAAGTGACGACGCATCTACAGCAACGGCGTTTTCCGCACTGATACGATATACCGCAGCAGAATTTTTTATAGTAACACTCTCTGCCCGGATTGCTGCCACACCATTTGTCTTCACTGAAAACTGTGCACCTACCGACGCATTGTTCACAAGTGTCAGGCTGCCTGCCGCTTCGATCTGTCCAACGCTCACACCGTCAACAAATCCGAGCGTCAGATTTCCATCAAAGGCGATTCTGCCGCCGCTGTAGCGCGTGCTGTTCGTTATATCAATTTGGCCGTAAGTAGACGACGCACTCCCTCCGATATCTCTAAATCGCCAGCCTGTGCCGTAGTTCCAGTCATTCTTGCCAAAAAGGCCCGTCATATCGTCACTGTCGATGATAAGGCGCACGCCATTTTTCAACAGATTGAGCGGCGACCACTGGGCATAGAGGAACTGCACAGGCTCCATATCCGATGTAATTCTCACGTTGCCGGCCGGATATGCCGTGCCCGTGCCGTCCGCCTGCGTATTGTAGCCCGTCAGGATATGACCGGGACGGTGGAATCGCGGAGTGTACAGCGTAGCGCCGTCAGAGAAGTTCTGAAAGTCGCGTTTATTCGCGGCATATGCTTCGTTTCCGTAATAAACCGTCTCGGTGCCGCCGTTGCCGTCAAAAACCACCCGGTGATATCCGTTCCCGCTCGAAACAGGCTCAATGCGGAACTGCATCCCGCTTTTGGGGACGAACGCTTCCCCCTCGTAGTAAATTGCGCTCCAATTGTCTGCATTGTGCCAGAGCCAAAGTTTCACTTCCGGCGCTGTGCTGCTTTTTTGCAGCACGGGCATTTTGAAGTCGTCCGTCAGCTCCACACAGCAAAGGGTACCGACCCGGCTGAAGGGATCGGGTATCTCACCCCAGCCGCAGGTGTCGAAAATCGCATAGTTCCCACTCTCCGGCACTTTGAGCCAGACAGCGTACAAAACGCCGCTGCCGATCTGTGAAGAAAGGAAACTATCGCGCCCGAACATTCTCGTCGTGCCAGTCGCGTCTTCCGACCAGCCGACAAGGGCATAGCCCTCCCACGCAAACGGATAGTCCCGCAGGTTGAGCGGTTCTTCCTCAGAATAGACAACTATTTTCTCCTCTGTCATCCCATCCAGCGTGCCGCCGTTGCCCTTGAGTGTGACCGTCATGTTTTTCCGATAGCTATACAGTCCCGACATCAATCCATCGGCATTCTGATTGCTCCTATAGGCAATTCCCTCTTCGCAGGTAACTGGAAGACTATTAGAAACAGCAGGATTGCCCTCAATGCTCACATTACCGGAAGCAAGATATAAACTCTCCGCCTCAATCGCAGTCTTTGTATTAGATACGATCCTATAAATCCCACCCGTATTTGCTATGGCAACACTTTTAGCGCGAATCGCACAGCTGTCTTCCGACACAACAGCAGCAGAGGTACTATTAGCCGTAAGCGACAATGCTCCGCTCACTTCAATCTGGCTCGTGCTGACCGAAGCATCAAAAACGATATTTACATTATCCCGTTTGCAGACAATATTTCCACCGTTATAACCATCGCTCAAATGCAGCTCGCTCGTCGTATCATCGACACTCCGATATGTCCATCCCGTGCCGCTGCATTCAGTTGTACTATTCAGCAGATCACTCTTGTCCTCGCCGCCAATGACCAGCGATACATTGTCCTCAAGATAATCGTCAGCCTTCCACATAGCGTAAAGCGTTTCATAACCGAGATCCACAGTAATGATACCGTTTCTGTACGCCACCCATTCGTCATTGTTCTCATCTTTTGTCCAGCCAACAAGGGTATATCCAGCTCTCGTGAACTTATAATTGCCCAAGGAAAGAGGGTTGTCCTCAGAATAGTTGACTGTTATCCTATTTTCATTTCCCAACGTTCCGTCTTTTCCATCAAGTGTAATCGTGTATATCTTTTTCTCATTCTTATCGATTTCCGCTTCATCCCTCGCCCGCGCAGGGATCAGCGTGAGCAGCATCACCAGGATCATATTCAGACTGAGCAACCGTATTTTTCGACTGTACATATTATCATTCCCCCTCTTTTGTATCGCGTTTATCAAGCAATGCCAGCGCCAGATAGAAATACGGCGCCGTCATGATCATACTGAATCCAAAAAACGCCTGTACCGAATAGCAAAACAGCATCGTTCCCAAAACAGCGGTGACTGCATCCTGACCGCTGCCGCAGACCCACTTTTTTGCCGCCGCGATCAATGCGCCAAGATAGCTTGCCAGCGCCAGAATGCCCTGATGGTACAGGATATTCAAATATTCATTGTGCGCAATGTCGATCCGCGCAACAATTGTGCCTCCCAGCACTTCATCGTAGCGCGAAAACGCTTCGATATCGCTGTACAGCATCGTGTCAGGCCCCGTGCCGAAAAGCAGATGCTCCGGCACTCTTTGCAGTACGCCTTTCCAAATGTGGAGCCGACCTGAGCCAAAGCCACCCTCCGCATTGCCGTGCAGAATCGCATGCAGTTCGTGGAACATACCGCCCAGGTCCGCAAAGTACACCACCGCAAGCATTGCCAATGCAACAGCCAGAAGTGCCATTGCCAAAGTGCGCCGCAATCTTTTCTCCATCGGCGCAATGACGGCGACGCTGACTGCTGCCCCGCCGAATACGCCGACAAATCCCGCCAGAACATCCATCTTGATGAGCACAAACAGCGCTAAGGTCAGCGGCGCAAGCAAATAAAAGCGCTGACGATCTCCGCTCCTCAAAATTGTCGCCCAGCACGCAGGGATCATCATGCATAGAAACGCCGCCACAAGGTCGACATTTCCGATCGTACCAAGATAGGCTCCGGAATAAGCCTTATAGGCATCCGCGTAGTTATATCCGGCTGGATAAAGCCCAAAAGGATTCCCGCCATACAGCTGTATAATGCAGATCACGCAGAAACCGCTCACGGATAGCGCCATTGCTGCAATCAGTACTTTGTCAGCCTTTCCATAGGCGCGCACGAAGAAAAAGCAGGCACAATAGATCGTGATCGTCAGCGCTCCTTCATAGCGGCCGACTCCAATGACCGTATCCGGAAAATACGGTGATAGCAGCGCGGAGATCCACGTTAGCAACAGATAGATTGCCAGCAGACGCTGTGTCCAGCTCGTCCGCTTCAGCGCTGAACGTATATCTCTGTGCAGTCCGCCAACAATTGCCGTCTCCGCCAGCAACAGCAGCATGATCGCCGCATAGCCGCCGCAGAGGAGCAAGAACGCCCGGTATTTTTCCTCCGCGATCCCGCCGAATCCTTGTCTTCCAGGGTAAAGCAAAAATACCGTGACCATCAGGATCAGATAGATTTCTGTGACCTGTTCAAATATATTGCTTGTCCGCGTTTTCTTTGTCATACCCCACGTCCCGTTTTCATTTCGAAAGCTCAAACAGCATCTGCTCAAACCAACTCAATTTTTACTTTATCCCGCAAAAAAGCAGAAAACAATATGCTCGCTGCATAGTACCGGCATTTCGTTTCGCGCCATTCGCACACATTATCTTTATAAAAAGGTACCGCAGGGGCAATCCCCTGCGGTACTTTGTCTCGTAATATGCTGGTCTGTTCGTCATTCCGAGGCGAGAAAGGCGCTCAGTTCTCCTCTTGAGGAACTTTTATTTTGCCAGTTCCGCAAAGCGCATCAGCATCGTGGCAACCTGCGCGCGGGTGGCGCTGCCCTGCGGATTCAGCTTGCCGTCCATGCCGCCGATCAGGCCGGTGGACACTGCCCACTGCATCGCCTCGACCGCGTAGCTGCTGACGCTGTTCGCATCGGCAAACACGCTCAGATCAGCGGTCGCAGGGCCCTTGACCATACCCTTGCTGACAGCGTAGCGGTACAGCATCGCCGCAAGCTGCTCGCGGGTGATCGTGCCGTTCGGCATCGTGCCGTCGGACACGCCGTTTGCGATGGCCCACTGCTGTGCCACCGCATACCACTCGCCGCTGGACGCGGTGTTCACGTCGCTCATGCGGGCGAGGATGGTCCAGATCATCGCGCGGGAGGTGGCAAGGTTCGGCTCAAAGCCGTTGCCGGTGCCGTTCATCAGGCCGTTTTCGGTCACATACTGCACGGCGCCGAAGTACCAGTCATTCGTCTGAACGTCCGCATAGGGGTTGCGATAGGCGTCGGCCGCGCCGAACACCGGCTTGACCGTGACCTTGCCTGCGGGCATCACGAAGCTGAACTTGCCGTTGCCGAGGTCGGTCAGCGGCAGGGAGTTGCCATTCTGGTCGATGACCTCGAGCGACTTGAGCTCCTGATCCTTGTCGGGCGTGACCGTGATCGTCACCGTAGCGCCCTTGGCCGCATACGAGGGCGAGACGCTGATCTTGCCGTTTTCCGTGCGATCCACGCTGACCGCATTGCCGGTGGGACCGACATAGCTCGGACGTGCGCTTACGGTCAGCGTACCGGTTTGCGCGCTCAGCTCATAATTTGCGCTCGCCGCGGGCTCCGTCTCAAAACCGATCACATAGGTGCCGGCCTGCTTCATCGGGTCGACATTCGCGTCGTGTACCAGCTTGAGCGTCGGCACCGTCATCAGCTTATCATTGCCGACAAGGCCGGAGACGGTGTAGGTCAGCTCAGGCTGCTTGTCGCCGATGTAGGCGGTCTTGTCGTCCGCCTTGACCGTCAGCGCGCGCTTGGCAATGGTAACGGTGACCGTCGTACTGCCGCTTGCGTGCGTAGACGTTTCCGCCGCAGTGATCGTGATCGTAGCCGTACCGGACTTGATTGCCGTCACGTTGCCGTTTGTATCGACAGAGACAATGTCCATGCCGTCCGTGACCTCGTAGCTCAGCGAGCCGACGGCACCGCTCACTTCGATCTTCTTCGCCGCGTCGCCATAGGTCATCGCGATGGGTGCTGCGCTCAGCGTCTGCGCCGTCTTGGCAAGCACCGTGAGGGTGACCTCAAGGTCAAAATTATTGTAGTTCGTACTGGTGACCGGAATCTTAACCGTAGCGGTCGAATTGACCTTGCTGCTGTCATTGACAAACTGGAAGCTCAGCTTGCCGTCTGCAACCTTCACACTGTCGGCTGCAAAGACATCGTTACCGCGAGTCACGCTAGCCGCGCCGAACGTCCAACCGGCGGTCGGCTTCAGCACATTGTTGAGGTCAAGCTCACCGGCTGCGCCATACTTGGCAGAAGCATTCGCCGTCTTTGTGCCTGAGTAATCCGCTTGGGCAATAGTAAATTTCTTCTCCGTATCGGTAAAGCTGTAGTTGCCGTTGGCCGTAGCCTTGACCGTTACCGTTGCTTCACCGGCGTCGGTGTTGTTGCTGTATTCCAAGGCATAGTCGGTTTCTGCAAGGGGAGTGTTCCCGGCCTTTACGGTAACCGTCGGCTTGATAGCACTGCCGGTGTAAGTGTAAGTGCCTGTCACTTCAACATTGGGCGTAATGCTCTTCTTTGCAACGGTAAACGCCTGCTGTACGCTGTCGGTGTAGTTACCCGTACCGGTTACGGTCAAGTTGTAGCTGCCCGCTTTTGTCACGGTATTGTCGGACAGCGTATAATCCGCAGTGCCGAGAGTCGTATCGCCCAATTTCACCGCCGACACATTCTGCGTCTGTTCAGAGCCACTGTAGGTCAAGGAAGTCCCGAGCGTGACCGTTGCGCCGGTGATGGACTTGGGCGCGATGGTAAAGTCGGCAGAGGTAGCAGAGTAGATATGCGTCGCTGTCTCGCACGTCACCGTCACTTTGTAGGTTCCGGCCTCGGTGGGCTTAGCTTCACCGCTATAGCTCGTGCCATCCTTTCGCAGGGTGCCAGTGTAAGAAACGGTAGTGAACTGCGTTCCGTCCGGCTTAGTATAGGTCGGATCAGAAAGTGTATCGCCAAACGTGCAGCCCTGCTGCGTCACGCCGCCTGCAAGCACAGCGGTGGTCTTATCGGTCACCGTGACCGTGATGCTGCCGTTCTTGCCGGTGTATTCAGCTATACCGTCGTTGTTTTCATCCTTACTTGCCACCGTGACGGTAACGGTGACGCTTCCGGTGGTATCACCGGAGGTCAGCACGCCGCCGCTGATAGAGCAGCCATTAGCCTCACCGGAAATAGCAAAAGAAACAGTTCCCTTTGCACCGGTTACAAGGCTATTGAGATCCAACGTATTGCCGCCTTTGGTAACATTGGCCGTTGCCGTGATCACAGCGGGATCTTCCACCGCCGTGATCGCAAAGCCCTTATTCGCCGCCCCCTGATAGTTGCCCTTGCCGGTGACGGTCACGGTAGCGGTGCCGACGTACTGGTTGTTGCTGTAGCTGTAGGTAAAGTCCGTACCAGACGTCAACTCTTTTTCGCCGTCTTTGACCGTCGGCGTAGGCGTGATCTGGTTGCCGGTGTAGGACGCACTAGGAATCTCTGCGATCATGCTAGCATCCACGCTCTTCGCCGTCAGGCTCCAAGCTTTGGTCGCCTCGCCGGTAAAATTGCCCTTACCGGTAATGATCAGCGCCGTGTTCTCTACATTCGTGGCAGAGTTGCCGGAAGTGATCTCGTAATCGTCTGTAGTAAGAGTCAACTCACCTACCTTGACCGCGCTGATGGTCACGTTCTTCGCCGTCCCATCGTAAGTAGGTGCGGTGTCTAGCATAATATCTGCGCCGGTGATGGACTTGGGCGCGATGGTAAATCTCAGTTCCAGATCTGTACCGGCTTCGTAGGCAGTGCCTGCGCTCGTGTTGAATGTTACTTTGTAGTGACCGGCGTTCTTCACCTCGTTCACAGGGGTGTATGCCGCTTCGCCATCAGCGCTGTAGGTAAAGGACAAAGCGCCATTTACCTCGCCTGCATCCGTGGCAGAGGTGTTCTTCTCAACGCCCACGCTCAGCACAGAGCCGGTATAGGTATTGTCAGCGGGCAATCCGGTCAGCTGATAGCTGTCGGCGGATACCGTCTTGCCGCTGACCGCAGGGATCGTATAGTCCTCAGACACTACATTGCCGCTCTGAACTTTAACAGTGGTATCGCCTTTGCTCAGTGCATTACCGGCAGCATATACAACCGTATAGTTGCTGTAATTGCTATCCGTCGTTCCGTCATCATAGGCAGCCGTCACTGTCAGCTCACTCTGTGAAATGGTGTCACCGTGCGTTTTACTGCCGCCGGTATAGCCGCCAATTGTAAGGCTAGTCAGTTCTCTGTCAGCGGTTTTTTCGTATTGCTTACTTGCAACAAAGCTGTTGCCGCTCTTGGTAAAGCTCCAACCGTCCAGTGTCACGGTGCTGCTGTCAGTAAACAAATAGCCGTCGCTAGGCGTGACGGTAACCGTCGCGGTGTAGGGCGTGTTTGCCGCAAACTTGTTGTCCGTAAGCGCAGGACTCCACGAAACGTTTGCCGTAACGTGTTCGCCAGTCAACGCACTGTTGTCTGTTACATTCTTGGCCGGAGCGGTAACACTGCCGCTCAGCGTGACATTGCCCAATTCCTGCACCACCGTAGCAGAAACAGGCGCAGGCAGGCCAACGGTATAGGCTCTTTCTTCCACTTGCCCGTCAGGAATACGACAGATAGACAAGCGCTCACTGTCACCTAAAATACTAAACGGAGCTGCATTTTTTGGGTCACAATTCTTCACACGGAATTTTACCGTCAGAATTGTCATGTCTGATTTAGTCCCAACATTTCCAACTACGGCGCTACTCTTCTCTGTATCATATGTTTGCCCGACCGCTCCGACGGAAAAATATCCGTTTTGGTTCGCTTCATTTTTTGTGCTATTGACTCTTTGCCCCCATCCGTCGGTATGCGAAACGTAGATACCTTCTTCGTTGTAAACAGCTTCATATGCAGGCTTGAATGTATATTCTGCATTTGAAATAGTTGCGATCTCAAAACAATCCCTATCAAAGCCGAGTGCCACCTGCACAGATGAATACGTTCCACTCGGAAGTTTGATTTTCGCCGTAACCATGTCACCTGCACGTAGTTCATTCAAATTACATGCTTGCGTCGTCTCCCCAACTGTAGCGTTTACTTCTAATCCTAGCGTAAAATCAGACGTCTCCGCCAATGCGGTAGTCGGCAGCAGCGACAGCACAAGCGCCAGTACGCACAGCAAAGACAGCAGTCTTTTTTTCATGCTTCTCCCCTTACCTTTCTAAAATTATTCTAGCGTAACGTTGCCAACGCAATATTGCAATACAATCACCGCATCTTGAATATTTACGACGCCATCTCTATTGGCGTCTGCCGCAAGCTTCAATGATCCATTGAGCGAAAGATTGCCTACGCAATACTGCAAAATCACCACCGCATCTTGAATGTTGACCACACCATCTCCATTGGCATCGCCGATTTTCCATACCTGCTCATACGAAAACTTGGCAGCATAATTCTCTGCTTTGAACGCTTTTCCCTCGCTCACGAGGTAGACATAGTACGTTCCGGTGCGCAGCTCCTTGGGGTAGGCGGCGTCTGTGCCGGTGAAGCTCGCCTTGCCGTTGGCACCTTTCTCTGCCTGGTTGATGTAAACGATGTTGTCCGCCGTCGGGGTCGTCGGCGCATTGCCGCTTGCATCTCCCTTGAGCACCAACAGCAGGCACTGCGCATTCTCTTCTCCCGTCAGGCCGCTTGCCGTAACGTCAAACTTGACCGCGTTGGCGTAGTAGCCGCCAACATCTGTAATCGCGCTGTTGTCTGCCTTTTTCGGCGTAATGGTTACACCATCGTTGGTCTTAATATTGTAAATGCCCGGGTCGTTGCTGTCCGCCGCCAGCACGCCCACGCACAGCAGTGCCGACAGGATCGCCCCCAGCAGAAGCGACCGCAATAGTCTCTTCATACAGTTCCTCCTTTTTCTACGTCAACTTTTTGCTCACTTTGCGTAACGCACGAAGATCGCCGCGACCTCCGCGCGCGTGGCAGTCGCCGTGGGGCTGACGGTGGTCGGGCTCGTGCCGTTGACCACGCCGTTGTAGATCGCCCAGTACATCGCAGTCTTTGCCCACGGCGCGATCGCGCCGCTGTCGGTAAACTGGCTGTCATATGTGGCGGTGAACATCGTCTCCGCGCCGCTCTGCGAACCGCTGTAGCGGAAGAGAATGGTCACGACCTCCTGACGGGTGATCTTGCCGTCGGGGCTGAACGTGTTCGCGCCCGTGCCGTTGACATAGCCCTTTTCCGCCGCCCAGTTCAGCGCATCGCGGTACCACGCATTTTGCGGAACATCGGTGAAACCGGCCGCGGTGTTCGCCGCGGGCTTATCCGCCATGCGGTAGAGCATGGTGACGAACTCCGCGCGCGTCAGCTGGCGGTTCGGCTCGAACTTTCCACCGCCCACGCCGTTGACGTAGCCAAGCTGCGCGGCGCGCTCGATGCTCTCATAACCCCAGAAGGACTTCGGCACATCGAGGAAGGTCTGCCCAGCGTTCTCGCCGGGATTGGAAGGCTCCGTCGGATCGTCAGTCTTCGGCTGGTCAGGCTTTGCCGGGGCGGACGGCTTTTGCGACGAGTCTGCCGCAGGGACGTTCGTGCTGATCGAAGCGCCGTTGGCATCGCTGAACACGGCGTCCTTGAGCGTAAAGCCGGTCTCGCCCGACTTGAGCACCTTGAAGGTGAACACGCCGATCGAGCCGTCGCCCTTCGCCGGTGAGGTCGCCGCCGCGGCGACGATCGCGCCGTCTGCCGCGTCAGGATTGGCGGCCGAGAGCGTGCCCTTGAGCACATCGCCCACCGAGGCGCTCACGCAGGTGACGACCGTCTTGTCGAAGGCAAGCGTATACTGCGCAGCGCACAATCCCGGATTGCCGGAGATGTCCACCTTGACCGTGAACGTCTCACCCACCGCGGGCAGCGAGGCCGGTGCGTCGATCTTCAGGCTCGTCCCGGCGGCATAGGCCGGCAGGCTGAGCATAGCGATCATCAGCACCAGCAGCAGGCCGCGCCTGATGAAATTGTGTCTTTTCATTCTCTTCCTCCCCTGTTTTCAATGTTGTTCTGTTCTCCATCCGGAGAACAGAAAGGGTGTACACCCTTTGCCGTTGTATTCATTTTATTTTCCTGCCGCCGAGGCATTTGGCATCGCTTGCAGCGCCGCGCACAGCGGGGAATAATCACCGCCAGCATCCATCAGGAAAACGCGCATTTCGGTGACGTCTTCCTTTGCCGCGGCAGAAAGGGAAAGCTCTCCCACGCCTCCGGTGAGCGTCATCGTTCCCGCAGCAGACAGGCCGACCAGCCGTCCGCCCTGATACAGCGCCAGCATCGGCTCAACCGTCGAAACCGCGTTACCCGACGAAAAGTGTTGCAGATCAGCAACATCCACTGCGACGGTGTATGTCTTGCCCGATGATGTGCTGTCGACCGAGCAGTTCTTCTCGTCGACCACCGCGGTCACACCGCTCTGCTTTTCAATCGTGGCCGGACGGACATCCACAACGGAAATAAGCGTACTGCTCTCTCCGTAGAGTTTTGCCGAGTCGAAATCAAGTTTTTTCCCATCCGTCGCGCCCGAGAACTTGATGACCATCAGCTGTTGTTCATCGGTATACGGCAGCGCCGAGGCCCAGGAAACGTGAATTGTGCCGCCTGCATTCTTGATTTGATATTCTGCGATGCTCGATTCCACCTCTGCCGTCATCGACGCGTCAAAGTGCAGATCAAAGTTTCCGCCGCAGGTCACGCCCCGGCCCTGCAGCACCACAGCGACCGTCGCTGTGCCGTCATCCTGCAATGCACCGCCGACGATCCAGAGCTTCGGGTCCCGGCTGGACGGGGCTGTCACGCTGATCGTGCCGTCCGTGACCGAGGTGTCCAGCGGCTGTGAATTCTCATCGTACAGCCGCACATCCGTCAGCCGGACGGCGGAGTCCGCCTGTTCTTTACTGATAGTTTGCAGCATGATGGTGCACAGATTGCCGTCTGCTATCTCCTTCGTGGAGCTGAACGCAACACTGAGCACACCATCTTTTTTCACGTTGTAGGTCATGACCGCGCCCTTAAGGCTGTCCAGCGCCTGCACCGAACGCACTTGAAAGCACTTCGGATCGTATGTAAACGTGAAACTGCCGCCCGCCGCATGCAGGCCGCCGTCCAGACGGACCGTCACGCCAACGGCCTGATGCTCTGCCGTTTCGCTGCTGCTCAGACCGAGATGCGCCGTCTTTTTCGCCACGCTGCCCGCAATCGCGCTCGCATCCACCGGCACACCATTTGCATTGTACAGCCTGAGCTGCTCGGCTGAAACAGCGCTGCCGCCCGTCGGCGTGTCGGCGGTGATTCGGAACACCAGTTTGCAGAGTACGGTGTCCTTAATCGGTTCTGCCACGCCGGTGAACGTTACGCGGACTGTGCCCTCGTCGGCACCATTGACAACGCAGTAGATGGAAGGCGCTGCCTCCGAGTTAGCCGACACAAGCTCCAGCACTTTACTGTCATAGCGAATGGTAAAGTTTCCGCTGTAAACATCGTCGCTTTTCAGTCCGACGGTCACATCGACCACCTCGCCTTTTGCGCCGCTCACGGTCGAGATCTCGACCGTGCCCGCCGCAAACACCTGCTGCGGCGCAGCGGCTGCTCCGAACAGGAGCAGCACTGCGAGCAGGCAGGATAAAACGTTCTTTTTCATCGCGAGCCCTCCGTCAGTTCAGGCTGTCGATGAGTTTTGCATCGTAACGAAGGATCTTGATCGCGTCGCCCGCATCGACGAAACCGTCTTTGTTGACGTCAGCCGCGCTTTTCTGCTCCTCCGTCAATTTCTTAAGGCCGACTGCCGAGCGCAGGCAGAGCATGGCGTCCGCCGAGTCGATGTAGCCATCGCCGTTCACGTCGCCAAGCTGCGGCGCCGCCGTCACGGTGACGGTGACCTCAGCGGAGTGGTTGCCGTCCACGCTCGTGGCGTGGATTTTAGTCGTGCCGACGCTCACTGCCGTGACAATGCCCGTGCGGGAAACCGATGCGATCCCCGGATCATCGCTCGTCCAGACAAGCGTTTTAACTGTCGCATCCGCCGGCGTGATAGTTGCTGTCAGCGTGGCCGTGCCTCCCATCGGGATCTCATGCTTGGTCTCGCCGAACGAAACGCCGGTCACGCGCACGCGCGCGGCAAGCACCGAAACGATGCAGCTCACATGGCGTCCTCCTGCCGTAGCCGTAATTACGCTTGTGCCGGGCGTGACCGCCTGCACAAGGCCCTTCTCTGTGACCGTTGCCACATTTGGATTGCTCGACTGCCAGACAACGGACGCCGTGGATCCCTCGGGTAGGATCGTCGCTGCGAGCTGTTCGCCCATCTCTCCCACGTAAAGCGTCAGGGAATACTTGTTCAGCTTGATCGAGCTGACCGTCTCCTGCGGCGTTTCCGCTGCCGTCACGGTGATCGTTACCGCATCCGAAGTACCGCCGACCGTGGCAGTCACCGTTGCGCTGCCGCTGCCGACCGCTGTGACCTTGCCGCCCGGCGCGACATAGAGCACCTTGGGGTCAGAGCTTGTCCAGGTGACGGCCTTCTGCGAGTTCGTCAGCTCCACGCCGTCTTTTAGCGTATACTCCGCCGTCAGGTCAGCGCTCGTGCCGAGCGAGAGTGTCTCAGGCGCGCCGGAGATAGATACATCCGATGCACTCAGGCTGTCCTTTGCCAGAACCGTGACGGGGATCTCTTTTTTAACGGAGGGATCGCCGTTCAGCCCGACCGTCAGCGTGCCCGTTCCGGCACTGCTCGCCGTCAGATAGCCGCTATTGTCATTATAGTACACACAGGATGGCGTATTGACATAAAACGTACTTCCATCATTGCTTTTGGCATCATAAGGCGCGCAGCGCAGATCAAGGAACATCGTTTCACCCTCGAGCAATGTAAGGGGATCCACACTTCCGATGGAAGTTACCGTCTTTTCACTATTTCCAATATCATAACGTAGGCGATCGAGTAACGGTTTCCCGTTGCCGTCCAGCCGTAAACGCGTTTCGGCAGAAATGTAATATTCTCCATCTTCAGGAATTACAAACGAACAGTTTGCAAGTGAAGTACTATCAATTCTCGTCCCTGCACCATTCAACAAGAAATAGCGGTAGCTGCCATCTCCCTCACGGCTCACGCGCACGACCTCGCCCGCCGTGTGTTTGCCGATATAAAAGTAGTAACATCCATAAGAGTTATCATTATCAGCATAGAACTCCGTCCATTCACCGGCGTTGATCGTCTTCGCTGTTTCAAGGCTGTTATTGCCGCCCTCAATATGCAGAATATTGTATACAATCGAGCAATCTTCCCAGCGTCTAGTGTAGTATGCTTTCAGATAATACGTACCTGCATCCAATTTTAAATTTCTTGTATCGGCGCCGCCGTACCAACTGTATATGCTCCCAGCATTATCGCCTGCTGTTTGAAAATCTTTCTCTCTGTAAAGTTCAAACTCTATGTATGCGCACTCTGTCTTTGTAAAACACAGCCACGTATTATCTTCTGGTACAACAATCTTAAACCAGTCCTTGTCGTTGATAGCACTGATTGTAAAGCTCTGCGGCGCGCCCTCGTAAAGCGGCGTCGCCTTCTTCCACGTGTCGTTGTTCTCCTCGTCCGTCGCGGGGCGCAGCTCGATGCCGGTCGTGCGGATCTCGGGGTCGATATAGCTGCTGTCGGCCGTCAATTTGATGTAATAAATGCCTGCATCCGTAAGCTTGAAGTACATATCTGTAACAGTACGCGAGCTATTGTATCCGCTGCCGAACTCGCCCTTTCTGTTGTCTTCACCATACTCCATCAGAGTCTCCGCGCGATAGAGCACCGCCGTTGTCTGCTTCGTGCTGGTCAGGTGCAGCGTCATGTCGTTCTCGGGCACAGTAAAGCAGAACCAATCTGCGTCGGTGGTGCTGGACAGCACGTGCTGGACGTTGCCGACCGGAACGCTTGCCGCAGTCTGCCAGGTGTCGTTGCTCTCATAGGGGTCGTCGCCGCCCTCGCTCACACAGATACGCAGCAGGGAGCGGGGATAATTTCCCATGTATCCCTTACCATTTATCCCTGCGTAGACGCGCACATAATACTGCCCCTGCTGGTCGCAGCTAAAGCCGTACACATGCTGAATGTTCACTTTCGCCTGTTTGACGACCGCCGCGCCGTTCGGCGCGTAGAGATCATAGTAGAACGAATCGGAATAATCCGTGTTCAGACCGGTAAAGCGCAGGGTGTAGAGCTTTTTCTCGCCCTCGCCCGGAACTGCTTCAAACGCAAACCAGTCCTCATCGCCAAAGCCGCCGACCGTAAAGTCCTGATCCGTGCCGACGGTCAACCTTGTCGCGGTAGCCTTCGTCTCGTTCGGTTCGTTGCGATCGCCGTCCAGGATCTGCGCTGTAAGCGTCCTCGTGCAGATCGCATTGGTATTGTTATTCTCGTACATGTACAGAGCCACATAGTGCTCGCCCGCTTCCGCGGCGTGGAAATACAAAGTGCTGTCTCCGGAAAGGGTCGCATAGCCGCCGCAGGCAGTACGGTCTGTCACGTTGCTGCCCGGGTCAAAGACCAGTTGGATCTTCTGGTCCTTGTTGGTGTAATCGTAGCCCGAAACCGTCAGCGCAATGTCCTGTCCGGGCTTTGTGGTCGTGATCTTAAAGTAGTCGTAGTCTCCTGCGGCAAGAGTAAACTCTGTCTTTGCGCCCTCATTTAGCGTGGTCGCAGTCTCTTTTGTATTATTGGGCTCGTTGCTATCACCATCAAACAAGGAAATGCTCACTAGTGTTAGGTCATCATATAATATCAGCCCACCGCCAGAACAGCTCGCATAATCCTCAAAGCAAAGGTAATAGACTCCTGCCTCGCCGGTGGAAAAGCAACCTTCATTGTCTATCCAATGTCCAAACACTCGTCCCGCAGCATCATAGCATGTAGCAAGAACTCTTTTGCTCTCGCTGCATTTGAGTTGGACGATTTGTCCGGGCTTCGTTGTCGTAAACTTGAACCAGTCTTTATCCTGTCCGATTGGAACGATTCCATACTGTTCATTTTCAAGAATTTCTTTCGCTTCTTCCATAGTGTCGTTGGGTTCGTATTGATCATTGTCGATCTGCCGAAGCGTAAATGTGCCATTTTTCACAGAGGTATCGTTCCATGCTCTGAATACGCAAATATAATAAGTCCCCTGTTTTCGCACATAAACAATCTTTCCATCACCGCGAAGAGAGGTTGAACTGAGCGAGGTTTTACCGTCGGATTCATAAACGCTGCAACATAAATCGCCTTCGATCACGAGAGCCTGATACGGCTTATCCATTGTAACCTTAAACCACTGTTTCTCAACATCTGCACTGAGCTCATACTTCACTTCTTCGTCAAAGCTGACCTCTTTTGCGGTCTCCATCGACGTGTTCGTCACGGCGTTCTGCGTCTCCGCGCTCAGCGGTTTTGTCGTTTCCTCCGCCTGCGCGGGCGGAGTGAGCGGGCAAAGTCCCAGCAGCAGACACAGCGTCAGTATCGCTGCAAGGAATCTTCTGTGCTTCTTTTCCACTGATCTCATCCCCCAAACTTAAAATATTTGCGCATTCGTAATTTAAGTATAGAGATATTTTGGGGCAAAACAATATGCTGGTTGGTAAGTATCGGAAGAAAATTTTCAAAAATTTTTCACGCGATTCAGAGGAATCTGAACGGTGTTCTTTCTCAAAACACATCGACAAATACTTAAATCGTGCTGAACAAGCTTGTTTCTCTAAAGCGGCAACAAAAAAGCGGCTGCATAAGCAGCCGCT
>UMKD01037107.1_pt1 | contig 23502 bp, 21 predicted proteins | sample 1966221 | NCBI WGS metagenome assembly UMKD01 (sample SAMEA4836167, study PRJEB28245) | human gut metagenome | biome: gut microbiome; material: fecal sample | place: Denmark | collected 2008
GTCATGGTTAAAACGCTTGCCAGCGGAAGTTAAAAATAAAGAAGAGTGGCAATATTGGCAGGCTATCACGCTAATTGAAGCAGGAAAAAAAGCGGAAGGAGAGGCATTACTTCGCCAATTAACGGAAAAGCGTGGCTTCTACCCAATGGTCGCAGCACAAGTCTTAGAAATTGATTACCCTGTATATGTTAAATCGGCCGTTAAGCCAGACTCAAGCATTAATAAACTCCCAGAAGTTCAGCGGGTTAGAGAGTTAATGTATTGGGAACTAGACAACCTCGCTCGTTCTGAATGGGTGAGTTTAGTGGCATCGCTGCCAGCAAACCAGCAAGAGCAATTGGCTCGTTATGCGTTTGATAATAAATGGGCTGACCTCAGTGTTCAAGCGACTATCACAGCTAAACTTTGGGATCACCTAGAAGAACGTTTCCCATTAGCATGGGATAAAGAATTCAATTTATATACCAAGTCGAAAGATATTCAAAAAAGCTATGCAATGGCCATTGCTCGCCAAGAAAGTGCATGGAACCCACAAGCTCGCTCGCCCGTTGGTGCGACAGGTTTGATGCAGTTGATGCCAGCGACAGCAAAACATACCGCACAAAAGCAAGGTATTAATTATGTGAATGCGAGCCAGTTGACCAATCCTACGACCAATATTGAACTAGGGACGGCGTATCTGGAAGATGTTTATCAGCAATTTGGTAATAACCGTATTTTAGCCAGTGCGGCTTATAATGCAGGCCCATCCCGTGTGACTCGTTGGTTAGGTAACAGTGGTGGGCGTATTGATGCAGTCGCATTTGTTGAAAGCATCCCGTTCTCAGAAACCCGCGGTTATGTGAAAAATGTTCTATCGTATGATTTATTTTATCGACATTTTATGGGGCAGAAGAATAGTAAGGTGTTGCTTTCGAATGAATGGAATATGAAATACTAAAAATACTCTTCATATTTCGAATTGTAGGGGTGTTGGCTACGTTTGCTAACCCTAGTCACATACTTGTGTATGCTCCTAGGGCTTAGCATCACTTGCCGCCTACCTACAATCCGAACTATTTTGAGTATTCATATTTTTATATTTCGATTTATAGGGGCTTCGTATGTTAGCTTTAGTTGCATACAGGTGTATGCTCCCCGAGCTATCCTCGCTGGTCGCCTAGTCACAACTCAAACTATTTAGCGTATTAGCGCAGTAACTAAATGAAATTTGGTTATTTTTTGTATTGTTGAAGCTTGAAAAGCGTTTGGTTGATGATTTCTAATAAGAGTGTGTTATTATTTGTACTAGTTAAATAGTATGGGTGGATAAACGATGACAGCAAATCAACAACATGACCCGGCGCTGACTGCCGATGAGAACGCTGACTGGCTGCGCTTTGTGAATTTATTACAATTGGCATTTGAACAAGATATTCATCTGCCAGTTCTTCAGTTATTACTCACGCCAGATGAGCGTACAGCGTTAGCGACTCGCGTTAAAATTGTGCAAGAGCTGATGCGCGGTGAAATGAGCCAAAGAGAGCTGAAAAATGAGCTAGGAGTGGGAATAGCAACTATTACTCGGGGTTCGAATAGCTTAAAGTCAGCTCCTATTTCTGTGAAGGAGTGGTTAGAGCAGCAACTTCTCTAAAATATGCGTCATATTTCAAATTGTAGGGGTGTTGGCTTCACTCATTTGCCCTAGTCACATACTTGTGTATGCTCCTAGGGTCTTATTCGCTTGCCGCCTACCTACAATCCGAACTATTTAGCATATAAATATGCGTCATATTTTGCGCTGTGGCGTTGTTGGCTGCATTCGGTTACCCGAATCGCATACTTGTGTATGCTCATCGGGATAACCTCACTTGCCGCCTAGCCACAACCCAAACTATTTAGCGTATTGGTATTTATTGTATTTCAATTGTAGGGGTGTTGGCTTCTCTCATTTGCCCTAGTCACATACTTGTGTATGCTGCTGCTCTCTTGCCGCTTTTTTCCCACAATCCGAGCTATTTAGAATATAAAGGGTATTTATATTTTAGATAAATAGGCATAAAAAAAGTATGGTTTCCCATACTTTAGTGTGAAAAGAGTGGTATTTAATCGCACATGCAATTTTAATTATTTTAAGTATAATTAATCTTCTACTTGGTTTAGCTCTTTATAAATTTCATGCTTAATGGGAACTAAAGCCAATATCAAGGCTTGTTGGTAAACACTAGTGCGAGTTAATACCCCATCAGTGAAAAAACCAATGGCACCACCTTGTTGTTTGATATTATCGATGCCTGTTAAAAAGGCCATTTCATCACCGAGTTCGCGGCCTTCACGAATACCCGCCAGAATTTTTTCTGGGATCATAATACTGGCAGAGCGAGATTCGCCGCGTATTTGCTTATGCTCAATCACTATCCAAGCAAATGTCATATCGTCTTCGATACCTGCTTCAATACCAACCCAAAAATCCGCTTCGGGGCGAACTTGCCTAGAGGCCATAACGCGCTGTCTAGCCCCAGTACGGGTTTCATTATTACCGATAGGTTGCTGTGGAACACTGCTATCGACATTAATATCTTCAATTTGATAACTGCCAGCCCCAAAAACAGCATCGAAAGCAAGATGAATCGCTTTAATTTTGGCAGGATTAGTCGTTGCAGCTATAACTTGGTACATTAATTATTTTCCTTTGAACACATACTTCGAAAAGTAATAACGGAACACATCTATGTTACAGGTTTATCTTGTTCGCCATGGCGAAACTGAATGGAATTTAGCTCGTCGCATCCAGGGACAATCCGATAGCCCCCTGACCGCCACTGGACGACTGCAAGCAAGGCAGGTGGCTGAGAGGATAAAGTCAGAAGGCATTACCCATATTATCACTAGTGATATGGGACGCACACTGGAAACTGCACAAATAATTGCAAGTGTATGCGAATGTGAAATTACCACAGAACCGCGTCTACGTGAACTAAATATGGGCGTTCTTGAACAAAGAGCAATAGAGTCGTTAACGCCAGAGGAAGAACAGTGGCGCAAAAGCTTAATTGATGGGACTCGTGGAGGACGAATTCCAGAGGGTGAATCAATGGAGGAGCTGTATACACGTATGTTTGCAGCACTAAATAGCTGTTTAGATTTGCCTGAAGGTAGCCGCCCACTGATTGTTAGCCATGGTATTGCGCTAAGTACGTTAATTAGCCGTATTATGGGGGTTCCTGCCTATTCAGAACGCCGTCTACGTTTACGTAACTGTTCGTTATCTCGTGTTGATTACCAAAATAGCCCATGGCTTGCGAATGGTTGGATAGTTGAAACAGCCGGTGAGGTTACACACTTATCGCAGCCAGCTCTCGATGAGCAACAAGGTTAACTATTTAGAAAAGGAGTTTCAACAAACTGAAACTCCTCTGCTTTAAGGGGTTATGGTCGAACCTGTTTTGATTGGTACATAATAATCAAAGGTATCGATGTGTGTCTTGGGGTCATCATTTTCTGGGGTGATATGACGTAAATCGATGTTTTTTAATCGATAATGTTCGATATCATAACCTGGTCGACGCGTTAAATTCAGCTTAGGCAAATATACGCCATAAATTTGGTACAAAAACTCTTGTAATGCATCTCGAGTTGGCGTCCCATTGAACGAAAATTTAACATAATGGCCACTTGGTAACGTTAAACTCGTGTACTGGTCAGTGTTAAAACTCGCATCCTCAGGTTTTACCGCAGTGGTATAGAATACCGTTTGTTCATCTTCTTTTTCTGGATTATGAATGGCATGGTGCAAGCCAAAAACTTCAGACGCAATAGTCGTCGTATTATCCAAATAGTAGTGCCAAAATGTTTGGCGCATTTGGGAACAAGCGGTCGACCACTCTTCTAGTGCATAAGAGCAACTTTGTTCCAAGCCAACCAGCTCTTGTGCTGGCATTTGTAGGAATTCATGTTCAATATTGGTGTGATTATCTAAAATAATCGGTGGGCAAATACCTGCAGCGCACCATTCTTCACTCCGACGATAAAACGCTGGAGTTAGGTTAAATTGCTTTTTAAAGGCTCGAGTAAAAGTTTGTTGCGAATCAAATCGATACTGCAGAGCAATATCAAGAATTGGTCGGCTTGTTAGCCGCAATGCAACCGCTGCACGAGAAAGCCTTCTAGCTCGAATATAAGCCCCAATCGCTTGGTCTGTCACCTCTTTGAACATTCTTTGTAAATGCCACTTAGAGTAGCCCGCTTTTGCGGCAACATTATCTAGCGAGAGTGGTTTATCCAGATTGTCATCTATCCAGCGAAGCAAGTCGCGAATAATATTAGTTTGATCCATGTATATCCCCAGCCAATGCGACTTATAGAACAGATATAATCTATCAATGAATTGCTATTCTATATCAAGTTATCTTTTTCGTTTATAGTAAATGAGTTGTATTTGATAATTAGTTAAGAAAGTGAATAATAAATCTTGTGCCACTACGAGGTTTTATCGATTTTTAGTTGAATAGGAAATTCAGTATGCGTCGTTCCAGATTAAAAAATATCGTACTTGCAGCATTATTATCAGCGTTGCCGAGCATCACATTTGCTGAAGAAATCGGTTCAGTCGATACTGTTTTTAAAATTTTCGGCCCTGATCATAAAATTGTTGTTGAAGCATTTGATGACCCTGATGTTGACAATGTGACTTGTTATTTAAGTCGTTCAAAAACAGGGGGGATCAAAGGGGGTTTAGGTTTAGCAGAAGACACCTCTGATGCCGCCATTTCATGTCAGCAAGTTGGGCCAATTGAGCTAAATGACCGTGTCAAACGCAAACCGACGAAAGGGCAAGTTGTCTTTCAAAAACGAACGTCTTTAGTCTTCAAAAAATTACAGGTTGTACGCTTTTACGATCCAAAACGTAATGCATTAATTTATTTGACTTATTCAGATAAGATGATCGACGGCTCACCAAAAAATGCGTTAAGTGCAGTACCGATTATGCCTTGGTGATTAATTAAGATGATAAAAAACCGGCTAAATAGCCGGTTTTTTGAATATCAATTCAAAATTGATTATTCGTCTAAATCACCGCAAAAGCGATAGCCTTCACCGTGGATGGTTGCAATGATTTCTGGCGTATCAGGTGTTGATTCAAAATGTTTACGAATACGACGGATCGTTACGTCAACAGTTCTATCATGTGGTTTCAATTCACGGCCTGTCATTTTCTTCAGCAGGTCTGCGCGAGTCTGAATTTTTCCTGGGTTTTCACAGAAATGTAGCATCGCACGGAATTCACTACGTGGTAATTTGTAGTGTTCACCAGCAGGGCTGACTAATGAACGGCTGTTGATGTCTAATTCCCAACCATTAAACTTATAGCTTTCCACTAAACGACGTTCTTCCGTACCACCCGCTAAATTCATAGTACGAGACAGTAGGTTGCGCGCACGAATAGTCAGTTCACGTGGGTTAAATGGTTTAGTGATATAGTCATCAGCACCAATTTCAAGGCCAAGGATTTTATCGACTTCGTTATCACGTCCTGTTAAGAACATTAACGCAATGCTTTCTTGTTCACGAAGTTCGCGAGCAAGTAGTAAACCGTTTTTACCTGGTAAATTAATATCCATGATGACTAAATTGATGTCATGCTCAGAGAGAACATTATTCATCTCTTCGCCATCAGTTGCCTCATGAACCACATAGCCTTCCGCTTCAAATATGCTTTTAAGCGTATTGCGTGTGACAATTTCATCTTCAACAATCAAAATGTGTGGGGTCTGCATAGTTGCTACCTAAAGTATTAAAATAAAAATACTGAACTCACAAGCCGTTTCCAGTTAGGTGGTTATTGATATTTTTCTCTGGAAAAACACGTTTATGAGTATAAATTTGTTTTGAAATTCAATAGTGCCATTATGTTGCCATCTTGGGCAAAAGACTTTAACAACAAGCCAAAATATAAGCACTTTCCCAATATTGTACTGTTAACAGCAATATAACAGCTAATACTGCATTTACCACCTAAAAAACTAACTTTTGTTGATACATATCAAAATCAATTGTAGCACGTTAACAAAAATTGTTAGGTAGATAATTATATAAATTAATGCAGTGTTTAGGAATCAGATAGCGTCTAAAAAAGGGGAATAGTTGATACCCAAGGGGGCTTCGGCTGGGTATTAATGAATATAGTCTTCAATGGGTTAAATATACCATCATAAATAATGTTTAATTTGTGACTTACCTCCAATTTTGAAATGTTATTTTGCTACAAAAAAAGGTGAAAAATTTATCTTGTTAGAGATAACGGGATGTAAATATTTAGTCTGTAATTTTTTGTTTCATTTAATTAGGAAAAATGCTTATTTTGTTTTGATGTGACTAATTTTTAACAACTCCATAACATTTGTTTGTGATTTAAACGAATGAAAAAATCATGAGGCTAAGTATCAATACGTACCTGTGTAATCTGTTGCTATTGGCGCTCATGTATTGATGAGCATGGGGGTAAATGATAAGAAATATAGCTGCTAAATGCATCAATTAACCTGGTCGTTGTTGCTCATCTTCTCATCTTGATTCTCTTCACAGGAAATTACTGAAGGCTATCTCTATTGCCTATTTAATAGTCATTTTGGTTTTTTATTGAGTAAAAAATTATTAATCTTTAAATATTTGTTATCTTGGTTTTTAACACTGTATTTGATGTAATGAGTGTCTTTTTGTGGATGAGTTTTTCGTGCTGGTAGATAATTTATCGAATAAAAAAAGGGAGATAAAAGGGATGTTTTGCAAATAAATTTGACAAAATATACCAATTGCTTTAACCGTATAGAGAGAAACTTAAAGAATCTAAGAGACAGACAGAATCTATGCGTAATATCAGCCTGACTATTATTATTACCACCACCACCGTAACCACAGGAAACGGGGCGGGCTGACGCATCCAAAAAATAAAAATGAAAAAGCCCGCATACTTAACCGATGCGGGCTTTTTTTTGGTGTTAATTCAGGAGAGAAATACCATGCGTGTGCTTAAATTTGGCGGTACTTCGGTTGCAAATGACGAACGAGTACTGAATGTTGCTGACATCGCTGAAAGTAAACTAGCAGATGGACAAGTGGCTTTGGTGCTATCTGCACCAGCAAAAATCACAAACCATCTGGTTGCTATGATTGAAAAAACGGTTGCAGGACAAGATGTCATCACGCATGTTAATGATGCTGAAATGATTTTTGCTAACCTTTTAAAAGGATTAAAAGAAAAACAACCTGGTTTTGAATATGATCGGTTAAAAAAACTGACAGAACAAGAATTCGCACAAATCAAACAAGTACTGCATGGTATTACTCTTCTCGGGCAATGTCCGGACAGCATTAACGCATCAATTATCTGCCGTGGTGAAAAGCTCTCTATCGCCATTATGGAATCAGTGCTAAAAGCACGCGGCCATAATGTGACGGTTATTAACCCAGTTGAGAGCTTACTCGCGAAAGGTCATTATCTTGAATCTACGGTTGATATAAATGAGTCAACTAAACGTATTGCCGATTTAAATATACCGAAAGATCATTTTGTTTTAATGGCAGGTTTCACAGCGGGTAATGAAAAAGGTGAATTAGTAGTATTAGGCCGTAATGGGTCTGATTATTCTGCTGCGGTTTTAGCGGCCTGCTTACGTGCTGATTGTTGTGAAATTTGGACTGATGTTGATGGGGTCTATACTTGTGACCCGCGTTTGGTGCCTGATGCGCGTTTGTTAAAAGGTATGTCATACCAAGAGGCCATGGAGTTATCCTACTTCGGAGCCAAAGTCCTTCACCCTCGTACCATCGCCCCAATTGCTCAATTCCAAATCCCTTGCCTGATAAAAAACACCACTAATTTAAGCGCTCCAGGTACTTTAATTGGTGATGGGCAAACCGATGAGAGCACGCCAGTGAAAGGGATCACCAACCTGAATAACATGGCGATGATCAACGTATCCGGCCCCGGAATGAAGGGGATGGTGGGGATGGCTGCTCGCATTTTCTCCGTCATGTCTCGCAAAGGGATCTCTGTCGTTCTGATCACACAGTCTTCATCGGAATACAGTATTAGTTTTTGTGTTCCGCAAAATGAGTTAGTGAGAGCTCGCGCTGCACTGGAAGAAGAATTTTACTTAGAGCTGAAAGATGGCGTACTTGATCCACTGGATGTGATGGAGCAGTTAGCGATTATTTCAGTTGTGGGGGATGGAATGCGCACTTTGAAGGGCATTTCGGCGCGTTTCTTCTCGGCTTTGACTCGCGGTAACATCAACATTGTCGCTATCGCACAGGGGTCTTCTGAACGTTCTATTTCTGCCGTTATTGCCAATGAGTCTGCCACAACAGCGGTACGCTTATGTCACCAAATGCTATTTAATGCAGAGCAAGTTATCGAAGCCTTTATCATCGGTGTGGGTGGTGTTGGTAATGCATTAATTGAACAAATTCACCGCCAGCAACAATGGTTAAAACAAAAGCATATTGATCTGCGTGTATGCGGTATTGCAAATTCACGCGCAATGTTAACGGATATGCAAGGGATTGATTTAGATAACTGGAAAGCGGAGCTAGCGGAAGCGAAAGAGCCATTTAGTTTAAGCCGTTTAATTCGCTTAGAACGTGAATACCATTTCTTGAACCCTGTCATTATTGATTGCACATCAAATCAGGAAATCGCAGAGCAGTATGTCAATTTCTTGAAAGACGGCTTTAATGTGGTTACACCGAATAAAAAAGCCAATACATTATCGATGGATTACTACCATCAATTACGTGCGGCAAGTGAAACCTCAAAACGTAAATTCCTCTATGACACTAACGTAGGTGCAGGGTTGCCAGTTATTGAAAACCTACAAAACTTACTGAATGCAGGGGATGAACTGGTTCACTTTAGCGGAATTTTATCAGGCTCTTTATCATTCATTTTTGGTAAATTAGACGAAGGTATGTCTTTATCAGAAGCCACAACACTTGCGAAAGAAAAAGGTTTCACAGAACCAGATCCTCGTGATGATTTATCAGGTATGGATGTTGCGCGTAAATTATTAATTTTAGCGCGTGAAGCGGGTTATCATTTAGAATTGCAAGATATTGAAATTGAACCTGTTTTACCTTCGGACTTTGATAGCAGTGGCCCTGTTTCTGAGTTTATGGCACGTTTGCCACAACTGGACGAGCAATTTGCACAGCGTATAAAAGCCGCAGAAGCGGAAGAAAAAGTGTTACGCTATGTTGGGCTGATTGAAGAAGGGCGCTGCCAAGTGAAAATCGTCGCTGTTGATGGCAATGACCCACTCTTCAAGGTTAAAAATGGTGAAAATGCACTGGCTTTCTATACACGCTATTACCAACCAATTCCTTTAGTATTAAGAGGTTATGGCGCAGGTAATGATGTTACTGCTGCTGGTGTATTTGCGGATATGCTGCGTACCCTTTCATGGAAATTGGGAGTTTAATAAGTGATTAAAGTTTATGCACCGGCTTCAATTGGTAATGTGAGCGTCGGGTTTGATGTCCTTGGGGCAGCTGTTTCGCCTGCTGACGGTTCACTATTAGGTGATTGTGTAACAATTGAAGCTGCGGATACTTTTTCCCTGACGAATCAAGGAAAATTCGTTGCTAAGCTGCCGAAAAAAAATGAACACAATATTGTTTACCAGTGCTGGCAGTTGTTTTGTGAGCGCCTTGGTAGGCCATTAAATGTCGCGATGACGCTTGAAAAAAATATGCCAATTGGTTCAGGGCTCGGTTCTAGCGCCTGTTCTGTTGTCGCTGCACTGATGGCGCTTAACGAATTTGCAGAGAAACCATTCGATGATACTCAACTGCTTGGCATGATGGGGGAGCTCGAAGGGCGTATTTCAGGAAGTGTGCACTATGATAACGTCGCACCGTGTTTTTTAGGTGGTTTGCAGCTGATTATCGAACAAAATGGCATTATTTCTCAGCCTGTACCTGCATTTGAAAATTGGTATTGGGTTATGGCTTACCCTGGAATTAAGGTATCGACAGCAGAAGCGCGTGCGATCCTGCCTGATAGCTATCCACGCCACGATATAGTAAACCATGGCCGATACTTATCAGGGTTTATTCATGCATGCCATACAAACCAGCCGTTACTTGCCGCAACGATGATCCAAGATGTTGTCGCAGAACCTTATCGTACACAATTATTACCCGGTTTTGCGGCAGCACGTCAAAATGCAAAAGAAATCGGTGCATTGGCTTGTGGTATCTCTGGCTCAGGGCCAACATTGTTTGCTATTTGCGATGAGAAACATATCGCTGAAAAAATGGCGAGCTACTTGCAACAACATTATATTCAGAATGATGAAGGCTTTGTGCATATCTGCCGTTTGGATCTGGCCGGGGCAAGGACAATAGGGTAAATAATGAAACTGTATAATTTAAAAGATAACAATGAACAAGTAAGTTTTGCACAAGCGGTTAAGCAGGGGTTAGGTAAGCAGCAAGGTTTATTTTTTCCTCAAGACTTACCTGAGTTTACAGCGGCTGAAATCGACGAATTATTAAAATTAGATTTCGTCACACGTAGCAGCCGAATTTTAAGTGCCTTTATTGGTGATGAAATTCCACAAGAAGAATTAGCTGCACGTGTTAAAACCGCGTTTGCTTTTCCTGCGCCAGTTTCTAAGGTTGAAGATGATGTAGCAACGTTGGAGTTATATCATGGGCCAACACTCGCATTTAAAGACTTCGGTGGCAGATTTATGGCTCAGGCATTGGGCCAAGTAGCTGGTGAGCAGCCGGTGACCATTTTGACTGCCACTTCTGGGGATACAGGAGCCGCGGTTGCACACGCATTCTATCGTCTTAAGAACGTGCAAGTTGTTATTCTCTATCCAGAAGGAAAAATTAGCCCGCTGCAAGAGAAACTCTTCTGCACGCTGGGTGAAAATATTCATACGGTTGCGATTAAAGATGACTTCGATGCATGCCAGGCATTAGTAAAACAATCATTTGATGATGAAGAGCTGAAAAAGGCGTTGTATTTAAACTCGGCGAACTCGATCAATATCAGTCGTTTGTTAGCTCAAATTTGTTATTACTTCGAAGCCGTCGCGCAGATCCCAGCAGAAAAACGTGATCAATTAGTGATCTCGGTTCCGAGTGGTAATTTTGGTGACCTTACGGCAGGTTTATTAGCTAAATCAATGGGCCTACCGGTTAAACGCTTTATTGCAGCAACTAACGTAAATGACACTGTGCCGCGTTACCTTGTTGATGGGCAATGGAAACCAAAGCAAACTGTGGCAACATTATCGAACGCCATGGATGTTAGCCAGCCAAACAACTGGCCTCGTATTGAAGAGTTATTCCGCCGTAAAGGTTGGTCCCTTGATGAATTAGGCCATGGAGCGGTGAGTGACGACGTGACTAAAGAGACAGTACGTGAATTAGATAAAAAAGGGTATTTATCTGAGCCACATGCTGCGGTTGCTTATCGTGTGCTTCGTGACCAGTTGCAAGAAGGTGAATACGGGCTGTTTTTAGGCACGGCACACCCAGCTAAGTTTAAAGAAAGTGTTGAAGAAATTCTTAATAAGGCAATACCTTTACCGAAAGAGTTAGCAGAGCGTGCGGAACTACCACTCCTCTCACACTTTTTACCATCTGACTTTGCACAATTACGCGCATTTTTAATGAAATTAGCACCTAAGCAATAAAAATTGCAAGTGTACGAAAAACGGAAGCGAAAGCTTCCGTTTTTATTGGTAATACCATCTTTTATAAAGATAATTATATGGTTTCATATTGCCACATCACTTATTCACTTCTAACGGATTTATTTGTCACATTGAGCTAATGCTAATACCATCGTGCCCATCTCTACCGCCATCAGGTCCACCGCGCCCTCCTTTTCCTCCTTGGCTACCATTGCCCCCATTTCCACCATTACCACTACCAGAGCCGTTGCCCCCATTACCTCCGTTACCGCCATTAGTTCCACCATGTCCCCCATTTCCCCCATTGCCATTTACAGTTCCATTCCCGCCGTTCCCACCACTACCACCACCATCTCCATCACCGCCATTTCCGCCATCACCTCCAGTTACACTGCCATTACCGCCATTTCCTCCATTGCCATTACTGCCTTTTTCTGCGTTTCCACCATTGCTACCATTACCGTTATTTGATCCTGTTCCGCCATTCCCTCCATTTTGGCCATCACCACCGTGTCCACCATGACCACCGTTACCACCATGGCCACCTTGACTATCATTTCCAGCGTGACCCGAATTTCCGTTTTGTCCATAACTTACAAAGCTAAAAATTTTAGAATAGTAATATTGGCCATGGAGTATCGAACATACTTTATTATTAATTTCATTAATATTGAGTTCATTTTTTAATAAACAGTTAGATGGAGTATTAAATAAGGAGTGAGAGTATGCTGAAAATGAAATAGAACTAATTAATAAGACGCCAAGTGAAATGTAATTTTTATACATGGTAAATTCCTCCGTTCCCCCCTCATCGAGTGAGGAGGGAAATATTTAGTGACGAGATATATTATCTACCGTTGCCGCCATTACCGCCGTTACCACCATGGCCGCCATTCCCTCCATTACCACCATTTCCTCCATTACCACCGTGACCGCCATTCCCTCCATTTCCTCCATGGTTTTGTTCATAAATAGTAGAATAAGTCGAAGTATTGTCAGAATGTTTTTCTTGGAAAGAAGTTGCAGATGCTAGAATTGGGAATAATAAAGATACTATGACAATAGATGCTTTATACATATAAAATCCTCGATTAAAAGTTTAAATTGAAGTGAACTGCAAGGAAATTGTAATTCATGATTTTGAATAAGTAATTAATATTTTCATCTAAGAGTGAAATTAAATTTAGTCCACTGTTAATATAAAATAACATTATTTATTTTTTTTGTGCGTATTTTAAATGATTTATTAATAATGAATCATTTGAGATAATTAATTAATAATTTGCCAGGTAATGTTTTGTTTTAAAATTAATTATCATAAGATTAGGGTTTTATGGGGTAGGATAGTAAAGTGGAATATATTAAAATACAATTCCACTTTACCATTGATTTTAACAGCATATAGGCCTATGTTTCCTAATGTAGTATATTAAAAGGATATAAGGCTATATATTATGAAGGGAATTACCTTAAGCTTTGTTTGATGTCTTCTGAATTTTATTTGATGTTCAGCCAAACATCATCATCATCCCCGTTATAGGCTACGTTTACGTCTATATCTAGGATAGGTGGCTCTGGTGGGAAAGGAAGAATAGGAGTAGCGAAAGAGAGAGTTGGAAATAATAAAAATGCAAATATGATTGATTTTTTAAACATATAATCACCTTTTAAAGTTAGTATTGAAATGAACTGCCTAGAAATAATAACTTATTTTTCTTGATGTTCAATAAATATTCAATCAATTTAGTAATAAAAAATGAAATTGGTCAAATAAAAATCTATTTGTTGTGTCTATAACTAAATTTTATTTTTTTAATTTAAAACCATATTAATATTTATTTAATAATATGGTTTTAAAGTTCTAATTAATTATTTTTTGAATATCCTATTATTTTACTTTGTATAGAAGCAGATGAACTATTTTTATGAAAGTTTAACATGGTGACGGCTTTTTCATTTTCATTCATATCGGAAAATGGTTTTGCAACTTTTACCATCGATTTTTTATAGTTAGGTGATTGGCTTTGGTGGCTACTGATCATATTCTGCATTACTGGGGAGGTACTATTTTGAGTAAAATTCAATGCGGTAGCAGCTTGAGTATGTCTATCTAATTGAAGAAATGATTGGGTTGAGTTGATATTATCGTTGACTGAAGTACCCGCCTTACTCAAGTGGTCATTAATCGATTTTTGATTAGAATACGATGTATTGTTCTCAGTGAAATTTAATGCATTCGCTGCATTATAATGTATTTCTTTTTCTGTTTGAGCGTTTGCTACATGTGTTGTTACAGTCACAAGTGTTAAAGCAAAAATAATTTTTTTCATAACAAATCCTTATTAAGTTAGATAATTTATCTTGTAACTATAATAAGGCTTTATTTCTGTCTGAATACTGACAACAAGATGACAAAATTGCCATTTATGGTAGATATTTAATTTGGTTCCTTAGGTAAAAATACAGTAAAACGTGTTGAAAAATCATCTGATGTTACAGTGATTCTTCCCTTATGCGCTAATATGATTGATTTGACGATAGCCAACCCAATTCCGCTCCCTTCATTTTTTCTTTGTCTTGATTTATCTACTCGATAAAATCTGTCAAAGAGTTTTGCTAAATGTTCTTCTGGTATTTTTATGCCGGGATTGCTGATAATTAATTCAATACCATTTTTTACATTCGAAATATTAATACTGACAGAATCCCCCTTTGGGGTATAGCGGATAGCATTTGATATTAAGTTAGTAATTGCTCTTCTTAACATATCTTTATCGGCCATAATAGGGTCTGTATCACCAATTAGCTTAAGCTTTATTTCATTCTCTTCCGCGAGATATTCAAAATAATCAAATATGAGCTCTATTTCAGTTTTAATATTAATAACTTTTTTCTCAGGGATAAGCCTATTATCATCTGCTTGAGCAAGAAAAAGCATATCAGAGATCATTCGTGATAGACGGTTATATTCTTCTAAATTAGAATATAACACTTCAACGAGTTCTTCTTTACTGCGATTTTTACTCAAAGATATTTGGGTTTCAGTCATTAAATTAGTGATAGGTGTACGCATTTCATGAGCTATATCTGCTGAGAAATTCGTTTGTCTTACGAAAACATCTTCAATTTTGACTAACATCTGATTAAATGATTTTGTTAATTGTTTTAATTCATTAGGTACAGAATCAGGGTCTAAACGCACACTTAAGTTTTCGGAAGTGACATTTTTGATTTCATCGCTCACATCTTTAAGGGGTTTTAATCCTTTAATTACAAGGAAATAAACGACAAGAATAGTAAATAAGCACAATATAATAGCGCTGACAATTAAATTATTTATTAATGAACTCAGATAATCATGATGAAAATTTAATGATAATGCAGTAACCAACCGATATTGTTTAGACTCTGAAGGGGAATCTACCTGAATAATAATTTCAGATAGGCGATAATTTTTAAGCTCTTCTTGGTTATTTTTATGAGGATCATAATTTTTTAAGTACGTAATGAGCTTATCTGTTGCATTGGGAGATATTAATTCATTTCCTTTTTTATCAATGAGATAAATAGTAATGTCTTGGTGCTCATTAATAATGGTTTTAATACGTGCATATTGTTCACTTTGTGAGTCTGTATTGTTATTTAACAAGCTACGGATCGTTAGGTTCAACTGGTTAAGTGTGTATTCATCTTGCTGTTTAAAATGCAACATAACCGAATTGATCATGATCGAGCTAAATAGTAACAAGGCGAGGGAGAGAGTAATACTGATCAAAACAATAAGACGAATTGAAATTGAGACAGGAGATCGAAAAAATTTAATCATTTTCAGGGATCTCAAGTAAATAGCCCATTCCCCTGATGGTATGGATCAATTTAGGCTCATAGCCTTGATCTATCTTAGCTCTTAATCTTTTCACTGCTACATCAATCACATTGGTATCACTATCAAAATTCATATCCCACACTTTTGAAGCGATAAGAGAACGAGAAAGTACTTCACCTTGGTGAAGAATAAAAAATTCCAATAAAGAAAACTCTTTACTGGTGAGTATAATTTTATCATTTTCACGGGTAACGCGTCGCTTAATCAGGTCAACATGCAAGTTAGCAATGGTAAACTGTGTTTTTTGGATGCTGCTGTTGCCTCTGCGTAATAAAGTTCTTACTCGAGCGAGTAACTCCGAAAAATCAAATGGTTTAACGAGATAATCATCAGCACCTAACTCTAGTCCTTTGACTCGATGCTCAACATTACCTAATGCAGTGAGCATCAGTATTGGTGTATTTTTTCCTGAATTGCGTAAGCTCTTTGCAATTTCCCAGCCGTTAATATCAGGTAACATCACATCAAGAATAATTAAATCATAGTCTTCAGTTGTGGCCATATGCAGGCCTGTAATACCATTTTCGATTGCATCAACAATAAACCCGGACTCACTTAAGCCTTTAGACAAGTATTCTCTCGTTTTATGTTCATCTTCAACAATAAGTAATTTCATCTCAGACCTATCAGCTGGGTAAATAATGCAGCCATTCTAAGCACTACAGCAACGAAATGTAAAATGACAAATTTGTCATTTTCATGTCATCAATCTAACAGGAGGTCTTTTTTACTATAGCTCCAATTTTAATTACTAGAGGCATGGCTATACCATGTATTCCCCAAAAATATTAATAATAGCTTATGCCTTAACTTTGACGGGCTGTGTTTCGCTCGCTCCTGAATATCAACGCCCTAACCTTAATTTACCTCATCAATTCAATAGTCATGTTTCTGATGCAGCAAAGCAGGCTCAAACTGAATTATTGATCCCTAGTTGGGAACAATTTATTCAAGACCCTCAAATGAAAAGCGTGATAGAAATTGCACTAGAGAAAAACAGCGATTTATACCTTGCTGCGTTAGATGTAGAGGAAGCTCGTGTACGTTTTGGGCTCGCGGGGGCAGAAAAATATCCTCAAGTTAATTCATCGATGAGTGGTGATTATAGTCAGTCGTTAGAGAGCGGGTCATCCTTTAATAAGAAATACAGCGTAGGCATTGATATCAGCTATGAGCTGGATTTTTTTGGGCGTATCAAAAATTTATCTGATGTAGACAAAGCAAAGTTTATTGCTTCTCAAGAGATGAGCCGTGCGACACAAATCATCACGATTAAAACAGTAGCAGAAGCGTACTTAGATGTGGTGTATAACCAAAAGCTATTATTAATTGCACAAGAGACGAAACAAAGTTATCTCAATAGTCAATCAATTGTAATGCAAAAAGTGGCGGCAGGAAAAGCCGCGCTATCAGACCTAGAACAAGCTAAAGGGCAAGTACAGTCTATTTCTATTAATATCGAAAAAATTGAAAGTGAAATTGCAAAAAATGAAAATTTACTGAATTTTTTGACAAATGACTATGCAACAAAAATAAACTTAGATCTAGGACGCTACGAGCCAAACTATCCTTTAATTACGACACCTCCAGATATTCCTTCTGAAATATTGCTAAAGCGCCCAGATATTATGGCTGCGGAGCAAAACATTATTTCTGAGAATGCCAACATAGGTGTAGCGAGAGCAGCTTTCTTTCCTTCTATTTCCTTTAATACGGGAATTGCAAATAGTAATGATTCTTTAACGGGGTTATTTGACTCTTCAAATGGTATTTGGAATTTTATTCCTAAAATTACGCTACCTATTTTTACTGGGGGGACAAATAGCCGAAATTTAGAGTTGGCAAATATTAGAAAAAATAAAGCGATTGCTAATTACGAAAAAAGTATTCAAGTAGCGTTTCGAGAAGTGAAAGATGCCTTAGTGATAAAATTGAGTTTAGAAAAACAACTTATCTCCCAAGAGCAATATGTCAACACGCTGCAAAACGTCTTAACACAGAAACAAGCAAGTTATCGATATGGTGGTTTAAGTTATCTCGATGTTCTCGAAGCGCAGCGTAGCTTATTTACAGAACAGCAAAACTTATTGATGTTGAAAATAGAACAGCAGAAGAATGAAATAAATTTATTCTCTGCATTAGGTGGCGGATTAATCAAATCATGAGGGTAAAAATGAAAAAACTAAATACGGTATTTTTTGTAATTTCAATGGCGATATTAACAGCAACCAGCTATGCAAATGCAGCTGAACATAATCACTCTATTTATCCAGAAAAAGCGGCGGAACCAACAATTAACACTGAAGGAAAGCTAATCTCGATTGACAAAGATAATAAAAAATTAACGATAAATCATAAAGAAATAGAAAGCATTGGTTGGCCACCAATGACGATGCGTTTTACATATGAAGATGAAAATATGATCAACGGTTTACAAGAAAATGATGAATTGAAATTTTCATTTGTACAACAAGGTAATCTTTCAATGTTGAAATCCGTCGAAAAAATAAACTAAATAGGTAGAGAGATGTTATGTCATTAGTTAAACTGACCAAATTGCTATTGGTAATTATTTTATCGAGCGTTATTTCAATTTTATTTTACCGTTATTTTTTCGTTATAGAAAATAATAGCCAATCAGTTGAAAAACAAGAACGCACCGTATTGTATTGGTATGATCCCATGTATCCCAATACCAAGTTTGATCAACCAGGGAAATCCCCTTTTATGGACATGGATCTTGTTCCTAAATATGCGGATGAAAACTTGGCTTCAGCGAATAGCAAAGGGGTAACAATTAACCCAACACAGACACAAAATTTAGGGCTTAAAACGGTGGATGTGAAGTGGGGGAAATTAAACTATGACTTAACATTTCCAGCCGAAATTGCGTTTAATGACCATCAATTTGCTATTGTACAAGCACGCGAAAATGGTTTTGTTGAAAAAGTTTATCCATTCACAGTAGGTGAGAGGATCCAAAAAGGCGTTCCTATTGCTGAGCTAACGATCCCTGCATGGGTTGAAGCACAAAGCGAATATCTTGCGCTTAAGCAAATGAATGCGAGCCAACAAGATCTTAATAGTGTCATTGAGCGTTTACGTTTAAATGGCATGCCAGAAGGCGCGCTTTCTCAGTTTATTAAAACAGGAAAAGTGCAAACACGTTTTACTATTCAAGCTCCTATTTCTGGGGTAATTACTGCACTTAATCTACGTTTAGGGATGAATGTATCCAAAGAAGTCGTTATCGCACAAATACAAGGAACAGATCCATTATGGATTAATGCATCTGTTCCTCAGTCAGTTGCTGAATTACTTAATCAACAAACACAATTTACAGTTTCTATTCCTGCCTATCCTTCGCAGTTATTTACTGTAAAAAACTGGTTGATATTACCCAGTGCAGATCAAGCAAGTCGTACAATTAATATTCGTACAGAAATTGCTGATCCTAACCATTTATTAAAACCAGGTATGACAGCATATTTAAATTTAGTTGCAGAAGGTAATGAAAGTTTATTGATCCCTTCACAAGCCATTGTGGACTCTGGGAAAGAACAGCATGTTATTGCTGTTGGTGAGAATGGTGAATTTATTCCCAAAAGAGTACGAGTGCTGAGTGAATCTCAACAAATGACAGCAATATCTGAAGGCTTACAAGTGGGTGAGCATATAGTGACTCAGGGTATTTTCCTGATTGATTCTGAAGCGAATATTGCTGGTGCATTAGCCAAGATGGAAGCGCTTCCTGAAGTATCAGCGTCATCTAATCATTCATCACATAAATCTCAGGAGTAGAGTATGTTGGAATGGATTATAAGACGCTCGGTTGCTAACCGATTTCTAGTGTTAATGGGAGTCGTGTTTTTAGTCATTGCGGGTATTTGGAGCATTCGCAGTACACCAGTTGATGCATTACCTGACTTATCTGATGTACAAGTGATCATCAAAACCACTTATCCAGGGCAAGCGCCGCAACTGGTCGAAAACCAAGTTACCTACCCGATAACGACGACGATGCTATCTGTGCCGGGAGCAAAAACGGTGCGGGGGTTTTCTGCATTTGGTGACTCATATGTTTATGTTATTTTTGAAGATAATACAGATTTATACTGGGCTCGTTCACGAGTTTTAGAATATTTAAATCAAGTCCAAAACCAATTACCCAAAGGTGCAGTAGCCTCCATTGGCCCTGATGCGACAGGTGTTGGTTGGATTTTTGAATATGCTTTAGTGGATAAAACTGGAAAACATAATCTAGCAGAACTACGTTCATTACAAGATTGGTTTTTGAAATATGAATTGAAGGCTTTGCCTAATGTTTCAGAAGTGGCAACCGTTGGCGGTGTGGTTAAATCTTACCAAATCTTAGTTGACCCACTCAAGCTCAGCCAATTTTCAGTGACATTACCTGAAATAAAACAGGCCGTTGAAATGGCTAACCAAGAAGCTGGTGGTTCATCGATTGAAATTGCTGAAGCTGAATATATGGTTAGAGCAAGTGGTTATCTTCAATCTATTGATGACTTCAATAAAATCTACCTAAAAACGCCAGAAAATGGTGTACCTATTTACCTACAAGATGTTGCTCGAATACAGGAAGGCCCCGAAATGCGTCGTGGGGTTGCTGAGCTAAATGGAGAAGGAGAGGTCGTTGGGGGAGTTATTCTGCTTCGCTCTGGTGAAAATGCACGTAATGTGATTCAGGATGTAAAACAGAAACTTGAAGATTTAAGTGCTAGCTTGCCGGAAGGCATCGAAATTATCACGACTTATGATAGAAGCATTCTTATTGATAACGCGATTGATAATTTAAGTTATAAGTTACTAGAAGAATTTATTGTTGTCGCATTAGTGTGTGCCGTTTTTTTATGGCATTTCCGTTCTGCTCTCGTGGCAATTATTTCTTTGCCCCTTGGATTATTTATTGCCTTTATCGTCATGCGCTACCAAGGAATAAATGCAAATATTATGTCGTTAGGGGGCATTGCAATTGCGATCGGAGCCATGGTGGATGCCGCCATTGTTATGATCGAAAATGCACATAAAAAATTAGAAAAATGGCAACATGAAAATGAAGATAAAGTCATTGATAATGCCCAGCGTTGGAAAGTTATTACGGATTCCGCTGTTGAAGTTGGGCCTGCATTATTTATCAGTTTATTAATTATCACATTGTCTTTTATTCCTATCTTTACGTTGGAAGGGCAAGAAGGCCGTTTATTTGGTCCACTTGCATTCACAAAAACCTATGCCATGGCGGGTGCTGCGGCTTTAGCGCTGATTGTTATTCCAATTCTAATGGGATATTGGATCCGCGGTAATATTCCAAATGAAAATAAAAAACCACTGAATCGTTGGTTGATCTCACTCTATAGCCCTATTTTAATTAAGGTATTAGCGTGGCCGAAAACCACCTTATTAATTGGTTTCTTATCTTTATTTACGGTGATATGGCCATTAAAACATTTAGGTGGTGAATTTCTTCCTGCAATTAATGAAGGTGACTTACTTTATATGCCTTCAACATTACCGGGTGTTTCGCCTGCACAAGCGGCATTTTTACTACAAAATACGGATAAGTTAATCAAAACTATTCCAGAGGTGGATACGGTATTTGGAAAAGTTGGTAAAGCTGAAACAGCAACGGATTCAGCCCCGATGGAAATGATTGAAACAACGATACGTTTGAAGCCGCAAGCACAGTGGCGAGAAGGAATGACACTCGAAAAAATTATTGATGAGCTCGATGAAACTGTACGTTTACCTGGGGTTGCAAACTTATGGGTTCCACCTATTCGTAACCGTATTGATATGTTATCTACGGGAGTCAAAAGCCCTATAGGTATTAAAGTATCAGGCAGGGATCTTGAAGAAATCGATGCATTAGCCCAAGAAATTGAAAAAGTCACAAAATCGGTACCGGGGGTGGTTTCAGTTTTGGCTGAGAGGTTGGTAGGCGGACGCTATATTGATGTCAAAATTGATAGAGAAAAAGCGGCTCGTTTTGGTATGAGTGTCAGCGACGTACAAGTGTATATTTCAATGGCCACTGGTGGGGAAATGATTGGGGAAACAGTTGAAGGGATTGAGCGTTACCCAATTAGCATAAGATATCCTCAAGATTACCGAAATAGTGTATCTGCGATGAAGTTATTACCAATTTTAACGCCAAGCAAACAGCAAATAGTACTTAGTGATGTTGCAGATGTCTCCGTGAATATGGGCGCTCCCATGTTGAAAACAGAGAACGCCAGACCGACTAGTTGGATTTATATTGATGCACGTGATCGTGATATGGTTTCTGTTATTAAAGATATTGATACAGCAATAAAAGATAATATTCAAATGAGGCCGGGTCTTAGCTATTCCTTTACGGGGCAATTTGAATTACTCGAAAGGGCTAACCAAAAATTAATGTTAATGGTTCCCGCGACCATCATGATTATTTTTGTACTGCTTTATTTAGCCTTTAGACGATTTAGTGAAGCTTTACTGATTTTATTAAGTTTACCTTTTGCTTTAGTGGGCGCGATTTGGTTCCTTTATTGGATGAACTTTAATTTATCAGTTGCAACAGGAACTGGATTTATTGCATTGGCAGGTGTCGCGGCTGAATTTGGCGTAGTTATGTTGATTTATTTACGCCATGCAATCGAAGATAAAGAAAAACAGCAAGGAATAAGCAAGCTATCAAACCAAGATTTAGACCGTGCATTATATGAAGGCGCAGTTTTACGTGTTCGCCCTAAAGCCATGACGGTTGCCGTAATTTTAGCCGGTTTATTGCCAATATTACTTGGAACAGGAGTCGGTTCAGAAGTGATGAGCCGTATTGCTGCACCGATGATTGGTGGAATGATAACTGCACCGTTATTATCCCTATTTATCATTCCTGCGGCTTATAAATTAATCTGTCAGTTACGCCATAAAAAATAGACACTTTTTAAGTACTAGTCATTATTATTGATAAGGTAAATAGCAATGAAGAAGATAATTTTAGGTGGAATGTTTTTACTGTCATTTTCTGCATTTTCTCAAAACCAGAGCGTGCAATTGTATAAAGATGCAAACTGTGGTTGCTGCCAATTATGGGGAGAAGGAGTTAAAAAAGCAGGGTATGACGTTGTGGTCAATGAAATCAGTTATGATGAGTTGAACAAACTGAATGATGAGCTGAATGTGCCTTATAACTTACGCAGCTGCCATATCGCTAAATACAAAGGTAAAGTGATTGTTGGCCATGTTCCTGTCAGCAGTCTTGATGCGATTGATGCCTTACCAGCGGATGTGGTAGGGATTTCTGTTCCGGGTATGCCAATTGGTAGCCTAGGGATGGAGCAGCCAGATGGCCGTACTCAGCCTTATTCTGTGGTGCAGTTTAAAGCAAATGGGGAATATCGTTAATTGAGATAAAATTTATTAAGTTGCAGGATATCCTGCAACTTGTGTGTTTTATTCGCCTTCTAATATTAATTCGATGGCTTTGAGCTCTTTTTGCGTAAAATTACGATTTTTTAGTATCCCCATTGCATCATCAATTTGGCTGATACGGCTTGCGCCAATGAGAACGGAAGTGATCCTGTCGTGTCTCAGTAACCATGCTAATGCCATTTGGTTTAGCTTTTGTCCTCTTTTTGTTGCCAGTTCATTCAGTTGTTTAACCTTTGATAAAATGTTTGACGTGAGTCTTTCTGGGGGCAAAGAAGGATTACCTGCAGCACGTGAATCAGCAGGGATGCCATTAAGGTAGCGATCGGTTAATATCCCACCAGCCAATGGAGAGTATGCGATAGAGCCAACGCCTTCTTCTTCCAGTAAATCGAGTAAATCTTCTTCGGGAGTACGTTCTAGCATGGAATATCTAGGTTGGTGAATCAGGCAAGGGGTTCCTAATTCATTGAGAATATTAATGGCTTTTTT
>UMKD01050394.1_pt1 | contig 23323 bp, 24 predicted proteins | sample 1966221 | NCBI WGS metagenome assembly UMKD01 (sample SAMEA4836167, study PRJEB28245) | human gut metagenome | biome: gut microbiome; material: fecal sample | place: Denmark | collected 2008
AATTGTAATAAATATTTTAAAAAAATATTTTCAAGAAAGGGGGATGACATGGAAAACAATCAGTTGGAATATAAATCCGATATTCCTAAAAAGCCAAATCAATTAAAAGCAGAAATTGTATCCTTCCTTAATTCACACGGTGGAACTATATTACTTGGTGTAGATGATGATGGAAATAAAATAGAGCATAGCGAAAAACGATACAAGCAGTGGGAAGAAATCATCAGTAATTGGATATTCAGTGCATTTTACCCAAGTGTTGTCAATTTGATTGAAATAAAAATAGATAAAGTGTTTACTATATCTGTCAAAAAAGGAACCAATAAGCCATATTATTACAAAGACGGAGAAGGATTTAATGCCAAAGGGGTGTATATTAGAGTAGGGAGTACAAAAAGGCTTGCAAACTACGAAGAAATACAAAGAATGATGATAGCCAGCAAATCGGAGGAATATGAAAAATTATTATCCGAAAATCAAAATTTGACATTTGAATATGTGAGGATGAAATTAAAGGAGAAAGACATAGAGTTTGATTCGAAGGGGTCTTCATTATTGAATACCGATGGAAAATACAACAATGCAGCATTGTTTCTTAGTGATCAAAATCCAACTATCAGTAAATTTGCAGTCTTCCAAGGAACTGATGTATCAATATTCTTAGATAAAAAAGAATTTACCGGTTCTATTATGAAGCAATTGGATGATATTTTATACTTCTCAAATCTATCAAATAAAAAGAAAGTGATCATAACAGGCAAACCACAAAGAGATGAGTATGAAGATATTCCTAAAAGAGCATTGAGGGAGGCAATATGTAATTGTTTTTGTCATAGAGATTATTCTTTGAGTGGAGATATAAAGGTGGAATATTATGATGACAGAGTAATGATATTTTCTCCGGGTTCACTTCCGAACGGATTAACTGTAGAGGATATTAAAGACGGAATGACAGCAAAAAGAAATCAAATCCTTGTGGATGCTCTTGATAAAGCTGATTTTATAGAAAATTACGCATCAGGGGTTAGGCGAATATTTAAAGATTACGAAGATTATGATAAAAAACCGGAATATAAAATATCGGATAATGGAGTAATACTCACCTTATACAATAGAAATTATAACGCTGGAGATGTCCCAAAGAATGTCCCAAAGAATGTCCCAAAGAATGTCCCAAAGAAATTGAAGGCTAAAGATAGGCAAATGTTCATTATAGAAGAAATGAACATTAATCCAAAAGTTACAATTATGGAATTGGGCAATAAATTTAATGTATCCGACAAGACCATAAAAAGGGATATAGAAAAATTGAAAAAAGAGAATAAGATTTACAGGCAAGGAAGTTTAACCGAAGGAAGATGGATTGTTATAAAATAATAATGCCGTAAAATAAGTGAGTTATAGTGTACTGCACCCAAAATCTTGGACACAAGATGGGAGGTGCAGTTTTTTTATGTCAAAATTAACAGGGGAACAAAAAATAGAAATCTATGAGCGCAGACAACAAATGGAAACAATTTCTTCTCTATCAAAGAAATTTTCCATTTGGGAATCCAATATCAATTGCTTACTTTCCCTTCTTCAAATACATGGATACAATATCTTACGAAATGGTAAAAATTATGTTTATTCAAAAGAATTAAAAATAGAAATGATAGAAAAAGTTTTACTTCAAAAGCATTCTATAAATTCTGTTTCTTTGGAATACGGTTTTCGAGTACCGGATTATTAAAAAATTGGATTACAAAATATGTCGAAAACGGGTATAATGTCATAGGGAAGAAAAATGAAAGGAAGAAGAAAACTATAACAATTGCAAAGAAAAAAACAGAAAAGAAGGTAAATGAGTCTGAAAAACTAAAAGGATTCATTCTTGCTTCTTACAGAAGTCAATCCTTAAATCAACATATGAAATAGATTTGTCTAACTTTTTTGGGTCGTTACAGTTAAAAATAGGACTAAATGTCAAAAAATAAAAAAGTACAAAGCGGTGAAACACAGACCCATGAAGAACAAGCCACGCCCCGAAAACCTGACGGCATTCTAACAAAAAAGATTAGAGGAAAGACCTTTGTAACCGAGATATATTTTGACAAATATAAAACATTGAAAAGATATACAACATATGGTATTCTAAAATTAGCGAATGAAATATGGATAATATACACTAGGGCAGGAATTATGTGTATTCCAATAATGATTCTTAATATAGTGTGTAAAGTATAGGAGAAGATTATGAAACAGAAAAATATATTGGATATTTTATTGGAAGAGAAAAAAATGAATTTACGAGGAAGACTTTATCATTATACACAAGTCCATTTTACATATAACTCAAATCATATTGAGGGAAGTCGATTGACAGAAGAGCAAACGAGACATATTTTTGAAACAAATACTTTTCTAGCGGACGGAAGTAATTTTATTTCTGTAGATGATATAACGGAAACGATCAATCATTTTCGATGTTTTGATTACATTTTACTTCATGCTAAAGAGCCTTTATCTGAAGACTTAATTAAAAAAATTCATAAAATACTGAAAACAAATACTTCTGACAGTCAGAAAGAATGGTTTCAAGTGGGAGAGTATAAAGCACTTCCTAATATGGTCGGAGATACTGTTACTTCTTCGCCAGAACAGGTTTCTTCTGATATTCAATTTTTGCTCCAAGAATATCAAAAGAAACAAAATATTACATTGGAGGATATTATTGACTTTCATGCAAGGTTTGAGATGATTCATCCTTTTCAAGATGGAAATGGAAGAGTGGGAAGATTGCTTATGTTCAAGGAATGTCTAGCGCATAACATGATTCCTTTTATCCTTGATGAAGAACATAAATTATTCTATTATCGAGGATTGCGGGAGTATAAAAAAGAAAAAGGTTGGTTACGGGATACCTGCTTATCTGCACAGGATAAGTATAAGCTTATTTTAGACCAGTTGAAAATTATATATTAATTCAAATAAATGAAGGAGATAGGTATATATTTGGAGAATTATCAAACTATTTAATATGCCAAAATGGGAATAATGGCGAGAATAATCTCGTCATTATTGATTTTTCATAGCCAAATATGATGTAATGGTTATATATATCACAAAGGACAATAGAACGAGCTTTAAAAGAATTACAGGACAATGAAAAGATAAGGCAGGTAGGTAGCGGTCGTTCAACAAAATATACTAAGAGATGACTGTAAGCAAAGTTTTGTATATTTACTATGGAATAATAAGATTTTAGTTGATTTGTAAGATAAAAATATTGATTTTATTTTCATTTTTATATATAATGATTGCAGTAGTGTATTATTTATAATGAAGGAGGAAGACGAATGTTTTTGATTGTTCTTATTTTGATAATAATAGGAGTTGGATTTATCAAATCCTATAATCGACTGCAAGCTTTGGCTCAAAGAGTAAAATCAAGTAATTCAGATATTAAAAATGCCATTTTTCGAAAGGTGGAATTGACCAATAAGTTGATGGATATTGCCAAAGGTTATGCAAATCATGAAAAATTGGTTTTTATCAAAACAAGTGAGGATTTTTCGACTGCTTATAAGGACAGTAACGAGTCACTTGCCCATTTAAAAAGTTTGTCCGTTCATTTTCCGGAATTAAAAGCAAATGAAAATTATTTGGATTTATCTCAAAAAATCACTACCAATGAGGATTTAATTATGAAAAGAAGAGATGATTATAATACAGCGGCAGAATTATACAATGCAGAAAGATTAAAATTTCCATTTGTTTTATTTTCCTCTTCTCTTGGATTTCGAGAGGCACCGTATCTTGATTTGGATTCGAATCAAAAAATTGATGATTTCAATACCGACGATGGGGAAATTCTAAAAGATATTTTCAGAAATGCAGCAAATACAACAACGGATTTCACAAAAAAAGGAATTGAAAAAATTCAAAAAACCGCTAAGAGTATGAATAAAAAAGAGGAAAGCACGGAAGAGGAAGAAAAGGAAAGTTGAGAAGAGTAAGACTGTTGTAAATGTATTGTTACAACAGTCTTTTTTTCTAAATTTGGCAAACATCCACCCATTCAATGTAGTTGGAAGCTTTTTCAAGTTCTTCCAGAGTAAGTTCAATCGCACTATTGGGAGTTCCACAAGCCGGAAGCATAGTTCGAAACCTTTTCATTGAGGCATCCAAGTAAACTTTTACATTATCTTTTACAGCAAATGGACAAACTCCGCCTATCGGATGACCTATTAGTGTTTCAACATCATTTCCTGCTATCATTTTAGCCTTCGTTTTAAATGTAGCCTTAAATTTTTGGTTATTGATTTTTGCATCCCCTGCAACCACTATAATAGTTGGAATATTCTTTATGAGAAATGATAAGGACTTCGCTATTCTGGCAGGTTCACAAGAATTAACCATTGCGGCTTCCTCCACGGTTGCTGTGGATTCTTTAAATTCTTTTATTCTATCCTGTAAACCAAATTTTTCTAAATGTTTTTTCACAGCTTCAATTGACATCTTTTATCCCTCCCCGTTTATGACGCTTCAAATTTATCCAAGCTTTTTCTTTTAATCAATTAGGTAAATGTTCAGCAACTTCTTTATTGTTTGAATTATCCACAACTTATGGACGATTTAAATACAGAATACAATTTATAAAACTTTTTCCTATATTTTAAAGTTGTGACTGAAAAAACTTAAAAGAATTAGAAAAAGGTGGACTCCATTTTAAAATCGAAGAACATTTTTGATTCCCTTGATAGAAATATCTTTGGATAAGAAATGCTCTTTTATCGGCTCTTCTTTCATTAAATCGGTACTTAAATATTTTTTGTTATCATCGGGAAATACAGTGACAACAATGCTATCTTTTCCAAGTTTATTTTGCAACATCAATGCCCCTATTAAATTGGCTCCGGAGGAGATTCCAACTCCTAAACCGCATTTTGCAAGTTTTTGAGCCATGACAATAGCATCTCCGTCATCTACACTGATAACGGAATCCAGTTTATCCAGGTGAATCAAATCCGGAATAAATTCATCTGAAATTCCTTCTATTCTATGTTTTGCCACTTTATATCCGGTAGATAATGTGGGAGAATTTAAAGGTTCCAAGGGACATATTTTTGCATTCGGGAAATTTTCCTGAATTTTTCGCCCTATTCCCATCACTGTCCCACCGGTTCCGACTCCTGCCACAAATCCGTCAATCGTTAAGCTTAAATGGTTCATTTCATGGACAATTTCTTGACCGATTCCATAGTAATGGGCATCACTGTTATATGGATTCGAAAATTGGCTCGGCAAATAAGTATTAGGATTCTTTTTCGCAAATTCTTTCGTTTTTTCGATACTACCTAAAAAGCCTCCCTCTTCTCTGCTCACTAAGACAATTTCTGCCCCCAGAGAACGAAGTAAGTGTTTTCTTTCTTCGCTCATCCAATCCGGCATAAAAATAATTACAGGATGTCCCAGAATTGCTCCCATAGCGGAAAAAGCTATCCCCGTGTTTCCACTGGTTGCTTCAACGATAGGAGCTCCTTTTGTAATTTCTCCTTTTTCATAAGCCGTTTTTAAGGTATAAAGAGCGATTCTATCTTTAATACTCCCGGTCAGATTATAGCTTTCGTTTTTTACAAAAATTCTTCTTTCCTCTCCTTTATAATCAAATGCCAACTCCAACATAGGGGTTCTTCCAATTAAATGTTCCAAATATTTCATGTTTTCTTCTACCATGTTTCAGCCTCCCTTATCTTTCTTAAAAATGATTGTAAATAGCAGAATATATTGTTAAAATTGTGTAAAAGATACACAAATAATGCTTACTAGGGTATTGAGGTTATTCTAGCACATTTTCCTAAAAAAGAATATAATGAAAGAAAACTTTTTTCATAGTAATGTTTGCGGGAGTATGATACAATGAAAAGAAAAAATGAGAGGGATCAGGATGACATTAGAAGAGTTTAGAGAAAAATGGGAAGAGAATGAAGATTGGGCTCCCGGTTGGGATGCCCTTGAGGAGAGCTTCGATAGATTATATAGAGGACAAAAACCGACACATTTTGGAACCTTGCTTCCATCTCGTGCCGCTTTTGGAGGAAACGAGTATTTAGACGGATATTCCATGTATCAATCTCCCAAAGGATACAAACATTTACTTACTTTCGGGATGAGTGAATTGTATGCGGAAGAGGAAGCTCTAGGCGGAGAATACAGCAAATGGGGTTATGAAATGACTGTCAAACTGAAAGAAAAAGAAGAGAAAGAATGTATGTGGGCGGTCGACATGCTATCAAATTTAGCTCGTTATACCTTTCAAAATAATGCTTTTTTTGAAGAATTTCAATATATTTCAGGAGACGGAACTTCCATTTGTAAAGATAGAAAATCCGAGATTACCGCTTTGATAACAGTCCCGGATACCGAAATTTCTCCAATCGATACTCTCTATGGTAGGGTGGAATTTATTCAACTGGTAGGAATTACAGAAAGAGAGCTGCAAAAAATTCAAGAAAATCCGGAAAATATTAAGCTGCTGTATGAAAGAATGAAAGAGGAAAACCCGGATTTGGTATTGGATTTGAATAGGACGACATCTTATTTATAGCAATAAAGAAAAATAGTATATTACAAATGCTAAGGTAAAAAATAACCGGAAAAGGACTGATTGAAAATAGAATATTTTGAAATCGGTCTTTTCTTTTATGAGAAGAAGTAAAAAGTGATTCGGGAGAAGAAAAAAGAATAAGAGAGAGAAATTTTATTAGAAATGTGTTATAATAAAGTGGGAAATTTTTTAGCATAAGGAGGTCTGACATTGAAGAAAAAAGTATCAACGTTAGGAATATATTTTTTACTTACAACATTAAGTTTTTCGGGGGAGAGAGAAGACTTTCAAAGAATTGATCGTTTGTATAAAGAAAGAAATTTTGACGCTGCTTTACAACAATCCGTTCAATATATCAAAAATTACCCATCTTCGAGTAGAATTTTAGAGATGAGAAATCAAGTGGGAAAACTATACTTCATTCAAAAAGACTATGGCAAAGCACGAGAGCAATTTCGTGCCATTTTATCTATGGAGCCGAGCGGAAGTACTCGAAATGAAACCTACTACTATTTGGCGAGAATTTATGCAGCTCTGGGAGAACAGGATCAAAATCGTTTTGCCTTAACTCAAATTAAGCCAAGCAGTTCTTTCTATGCAAAGGCTCATTATGAGTCCGCGATTCAGTACATGGAAAAAATGAAGTATCAGGAAGCCATTCAACTTTTGGCAGTTCCGATTCATAAAAAAGGAGATTTTTATGCAGAATCTCTTTTAAATACGGCTTTAGCCTATTTTAATCAGGAGAACTTCGTATCTTCTAAAAAATATCTGTTGGAATATACTTCCATAGAACAACGAAAAAATAGAAGTTTGGTGGAATATTTATATGGAACCATGCTTTACAAAGAAAATAAACTGTCCGACTCGATACAACGATTGGAGGCTTTGGTCCAACAGGATTCCACGAGTTTGTATGCCAAAAAGGCAATTTTGACCTTGATTGAGATTTACAGCAATCAAGGAGATGCTGCGAAGGTAGAAGAAAAATTATTAAAATTGCAAGGAACTCCGGAATACAACCGAGCGATGACCATGATAGGAGATTTGTATGTCAGCAGACAACAATATCAAAAAGCCTTGGAGATGTATGCGAAGAGCAATCAACAGAAGGATCCGAGATTATTATACGGAAAAGCATATTCTCTATATAAATTAGACCGTTTGCAAGAGGCTTTGCAGGCTTTTGAACAGCTACGTTCTACGGATTATTACAATCAGGCTATTTATCATATTTTTGCAATTGAATATCGTTTGAAAAATTATCAAAGAATTTTAGACAATCGAGATATTATGAAACGTGTCGTTGTCACACAGACGGATAATGACAACATCAATACAATTATTGCCAATGCCGCTTATGAATTGGGAGAATACAGTTTGTCGAAAGATTATTACGGACGTTTGTATGCCATTACTCCGAAAAAAGAAAATTTATTTCGTATTATACTAATGGATAGTAAGACAATGGATTTGGACGACATGGCAAGACGTTTTGCGGACTACCGTAAATATTATCCGACGGATACGGAATTTCGAAAAGAAATTACACAGGCGGTAGGAGAAGCCTACTATAAAGCAGGAAAAACGGAGGAAGCGATAGCAGTCTATCGAAATTATTTACAGGAACATTATGATTTGGAAATTACACAGGCTTTAACGGTAGCTCTTTTAAAAGAAAAACGTTATGGAGAAATGGAAGAATATCTTTCCAAAGTGCCGGAAGGAAAGGAAAATCAATATCTTCGAGGAATTGCTGCTATGGGAAGCGGAGATCATGCGCAGGCGGAGGTATATTTTTATCAAATCTTATCTAAACTGGAAGAAGGAAACTCCGAAATTCCGAAGATTCAATTAAATCGAGTTCGAAATTTCTTCTTAATGGAAAAATATTCCGAAGTGACAAAGGTCGGAGAGTCCTATTTATCAAAATTTGCAAGTGGAAAGGAACGACAGGAAGTGTTGGACAAAGTGGCTTTAAGCTATTTCAGACTTGGAAATTATGAAAAAGCGAGAGAATACAACAGACAAATTTCTGATATTGCAGGTTTTGAAGAATACGGAAAATTTCAAATTGCGGATACCTATTATAATGAAAAAAAATATCAGGAAGCAGCTAATCGTTTCCAAGATTTATTCACAGCTTATCCGAATGGAAGCTATGCGGAGCAGGCGAGATATTGGTATGCGAATTGTTTGGCAATGCTTGGAAATCAAGCTGCTTTTGTGGAAGAAAAACAAAATTTTATGAGAGATTATCCGAACAGTTCCTTTGTGGAAACTCTCTCTTCTTTGGATAAGAACTTAAAGTCGGATTTGGCGAAGAAAAAATTGGAAGAAAGCATTCAAAATAAAAAAGTAAAGAATGCACAAGCCTATGTCAGTCAGGTACAAAGTCCGGAAGATAAGGCTTATTATCAGGCAAAAGTCTATGATTCTCAAAAAAAATCGGACTTGGCGAGAAAAGAGTATGAAAAATTATTGCAGAGTGCAAAGTACAAAGATTATGCAAATCTGCAATTAGGAAATTACTGGTATGCAAAAAAAGATTGGAAAAAAGCGAAACAGTATTATACGACAGCCAATTCTTTAGGAGGAGCCGGAAACAAAGATTTTGTATTGTATCAGCTGGCAAATTTAAACAGCATGGAGGGAAGGGACCAAGAAGCTTTGAAATTGTACCGAGCGGTATACAAATCTTATCCGGGAAAATATGGAGTACAAGCCAAAACAAAGGCGGCAGAAATTTTTGAAAAGCTGGGAGATGAAAAGTCGTATCTTTTCCTATATCAAGAATTGTCGAAAGTCAAAGAAAAACAAATCAAAGTCTATGCTTTGGAAAAATTGCTATATTTCGCTTTGGAAAAAGAAAATATGAAAGAGGCAAAAAAACATTATGAAAGTTTGAAACAACAAGATGCTGCAAAAGCAAAAAAATATCAAGATTTTTTAGATAATAAATTGAGGTGAAAGAATGAAAAAACAAAAGATGATGTTGGGGCTGTTTCTTATCTGTTCTTGTTTGGCATTGGCAGAAGGAGAAATACGAGAGCTTACGACAGAAACGGAAGGGACAACAACCGGCAATGTACTGGATAAGGGAATTACCGCTCAAAATGAACAAACCTTGGAAGTAAAGGAATTGGACACACAGGAATTATTATTACAAAACCAAGATTTGGAATCTTCTTCCATTAAAATTACCGGAAAGGCCTTGCAAGAGCAACAACAGCAAGTAAAAGTAGTACAAAATGATACTCTAAAAATTGAAGAAGAATTGGCAGCGGGAGTAAAACCGAAAAGTTTTTGGCAAAAAATAAAAGATTTTTTTACAGGAGAATAGAGAGGGGATCAAGATGCAGTTCATGAAAATTGGAGGACTTTTAATGTGGTTTATTTTTGCATTGGGAGTACTCGGTCTATATGCTATTTTAGAAAGAACCGTATATTTTATGATTCGAGAAAAGAATAGTATTGCAAATTTGAATAAAAAATTAAAAGATATGTTGGAAAAAAATAAAATCAAAGAAGCAATTGTACATTTAAACAGCAATAAATCTTCTTCCGCTCGGGTGTTACAAGCCATTTTAATCTATGGGTATAAAGAAAATAAGAAAAGTTTGGAAGCTTTGGAGGAAAAAGGAAAGGAAGTAGCGATTCAGCAATTACGACATTTGGAGAGAAATATGTGGCTTATTTCCGTAGCGGCTCATGTGGCTCCTTTGGTAGGACTATTGGGAACCGTAACCGGAATGATAAAAGCCTTCCAAGCGGTTGCACTGTATGGAACAGGAGATCCTGCCGTATTGGCGAAAGGAATTTCAGAAGCTTTGTATACGACAGCAGGAGGACTTTTTGTAGCAATTCCGGCAATGATCCTCTATAATTATTATAACAAAAAAATTGACACTATCATAAGCGATATGGAACAATCCAGTACGGAATTATTGAATTACTTCCGACGATAAAAGAAGGCGATAATATGAAGATAGAAAGAAAAAAAAGAAGAGGAGCGGGAGAATTGGCTCTGGAAATGACTCCCATGATAGATGTGGTATTTTTACTCCTAATCTTTTTCATGTTGGCAACGACTTTTGACAATAAGTCAGGAATCAAAATTGATTTGCCGAAATCTGCAATCCGGGAAGAAAGGGCAGTTCATAAATTACAAATTTTCGCAGATAAGAATCAAAATTTATATCTATCCTATGAACAAGCCGGAAAAGAAAAGAAAATTTCTGTTCCTAAGGAGAAATTACAGGCCAGTCTGGAAGAACAACTTCGTATGACGGAAGATAAAAAAGTAGTGATTTCTGCAGACAAAAGTCTTTCTCACGGCTATATTGTGGAATTGATGACTGCAGCAAAAGGAGCAGGAGCCGAAGCTTTGAATATTGATACCACATATCAAAAATAAAGAGGGAGGAGAAAATGAAAAAAGTAGATATTCCTTGTTTTCTCCTTTCTTTAGGACTTTCTTTTTTCGTTTTATTTTTGTTATCTATGACTTTACCCAAGCCTTCTGAAGAGGTGGAGACATTAAAAATCGGATTGATAGCATCGGAAAATAATAATGTCTTTGAGAGCGATGGAAGCTCCAGTAGCGACGCGGCTCCTGCCAGTGTGGAAAAACCGAAATTACCGGAACCGCCAAAATTGGAAGAGATAGAGGAGGAAACCGAAGCTGAAACAAAGACAGAGGAGAAAGTGGAAGAAAGGGGAGAAATAAAAAAGCCGAACTTAGCAGATTTAAAGAAAATGATTTCCAAACCGAAATTAGAAAATCCTTCTGTGAATATGGAGCGTTTTGATAAGAAAACTTCTTCAAAAAATGGGATTGGAATCGATATTGACAAAATTTTATCTAAGGCAAGCGGACAAAAAGGACTTCCCAGCGGTTCGAGAATGGGAGTGATAGACGGGACGGCAGTCATTCAATGGAATCCAAGCAATCCGGAACCGGATTTTCCGGAAATTGCTAAAAAGACCGGAAAAAATGGAAGCGTCATTTTGTTGATTACGGTGAATGAAGCTGGGGAGGTCATTTCTGTGCGAATGGAGCAAGGAAGCGGAGTTCCGGAAATCAATGAAGCCATTTCCAAAGTGGCAAGAACATGGAAGGTGAAATTGGTAAAAAAAGGAAGATCCGTTGGAGGAACTTTTGTATTAAAATATAGTTTTCATTTAAAATAATACTTGGGGTGAGAGAATGATTTTATTGGGGTTTCGATTAGATGCTGAGCTGAAAGAAGAGCTGTCCAACAATTTTGAAAATAACTTGAGTTTTGCAGATAACATTGTTGATTTTATGGATTGTGTGAAAACCAAAAAATATGAAGCAATTGTTATTGAGGAGCAAAATTTGAAGGATGACAATTTGATGAATTTAATCGCAAAGGTTTCGGAGTTTCAAAAGAAAGGGGTCATTATCGTCTTGGGAGAAACTTCCAATCTCAAAGTGGTAGCGGGAAGTATTAAGGCGGGAGCCTACGATTATATCTTGAAACCGGAAGAAAATTCGACAATAGTCAAAAGCATTGAAAAATCTGTCAAAGATTATAAGATCATGGCGGAACGGATTGATAAAAATCGAAAAATCGGAGATAAACTGATTGGACGTAGTAAAGAAATGATGGAACTGTATAAAATGATAGGAAAGGTTGCAGGAAATGATGTTCCCGTTTTGGTAGTGGGAGAACGCGGAACGGGAAAAACCAGTGTTGCTAAGGCAATTCATCAATTGAGTAATGTTTCGGAGGAAGGCTTTTTAAGTATTAACTGCAATTCTTTTCGTGGGGAATTGATAGAAAGAAAGTTGTTCGGCTATGAAATTGGAGCTTTTCAAGGAGCGAATTTTAATCAAAAAGGAATTTTGGAACAGGAAGAAATGAAAATTCTACATTTAGGAAATGTCGAATCTTTGAGTTTGGATATGCAGTCCAAAATTTTATATCTTTTGGAAGAACAAAAATTTTTCCGTTTGGGAGGACAAGATTCCATTCAAAGTAAAGTAAGGATTATTGCCAGTACCAGTGAGGACTTGGAACTGAGAATTCAACAAGGAAAGTTTATTGAAGAGCTATATCGAAAATTGAGAGTTGTGGAAATTCATATTCCTCCGTTACGAAATCGAAAAAATGACATTCCTTTTATTGCGGATCATTATATCACGGAATGTAATCTGGAATTAAATACAAACATTCGTGGAATGAGTCGTCCTGCTCTCAAAAAAATTATGCGTTATGACTGGCCCGGCAATGTCAATGAGTTGAAAAATGCGATTAAATCCGCTATGACACTTTGTCGAGGAAATTCTATCTTGTTGGAGGATTTACCAAGCACCGTGTTAGGAGAAAAAGTCATGACGAAGGCAGGAATAGGAGAGCTTTCCTTGAAAGAATGGATACGCCAGGAAATTCAATATTACAAGAATGAAAATTCTCAAGATTATTATGGACAAATTATATCGAAAGTGGAAAAAGAATTGATTCATCAAATTTTAGAAATGACCAATGGAAAAAAGGTGGAAACGGCAGAAATTTTAGGAATTACAAGAAATACCTTGAGAACAAAAATGAATAACTATGGTTTGGAGTAAAAAATGTATATTACCTTATATCGAAAATATAGACCTTCGAGTTTTCAGGAGGTTGCAGGGGAACAAGAGATTGTTCGAGCCTTAAAAAATGCTTTAAAAAACAATCAACTTTCACAAGCTTATTTGTTTACAGGTCCCAGAGGGGTTGGAAAAACAACAATAGCAAGATTGATTGCAAAATCCGTGAATTGTTTGGAGCCGAAAGAAGACGGAGAAGCTTGCGGTGTTTGTGAAAATTGTACTTCCTTTCAAGAGGGAAGTTTCTTGGATTTGGTAGAAATTGATGCCGCCTCCAATCGTGGAATTGATGAAATTCGCCTATTGAAAGAGAAAATTAATTATCAACCAAGTCAGGGAAAGAAAAAAGTTTACATCATCGATGAAGTTCATATGCTGACTAAGGAAGCTTTCAATGCTCTCTTAAAAACCTTGGAAGAACCACCGGCTCATGTGATATTTATTTTAGCTACTACAGAACCGGATAAAATTTTACCGACCATTATTTCGAGATGTCAAAGGTATGATTTTAAAACTTTATCTTTACAAGATATGGGAAATCAGTTACAATACATTCTAAGTCGAGAGAACTTGGAAATGGAAGAAGAGGTAAAAGAGTTAATCTATGAAGCTTCCGGCGGAAGTATGAGAGATGCGATTTCCGTTTTGGAAAGATTGATTGTAAGCTCTTCCGAAAAGAAAATTTCGTTGGAAGAGAGTGAAAAAATATTAGGAATGACGCCCATTCAGAAGATGGAACAATTTCTACACTGTCTATTACAGGAGGAAAAGAAGACAATTCTACGAGAATTGGATGAGCTTTGGTTTCAATCCGTGGACATGGAAGCTTTTTTAAAGGATTTTGCAAAATTTATTAAGAATCAAATCAAAAAAGAGAAGTTGGAAGTAGAAAAAGGATTGTTTATCATAAAAAATATTTATGAAGTTCTGAATATTTTTCGTTTAGAAGAGGATAAACGTCTGGTTGCCTATGTTTTAGTGGAAAAATTACAGAAACGCGAGTCGACAGCAGTTCCTGTGGAAAAAAAGAAAGTTTTCTTGGAAACTGCGAAAACGGAAACCTCAATTTCTCTAGCAGAAATTCAAAATCGTTGGGAAGAGATTATAGACAAGGCAAGGGAAGAAAAAATTTCTATGGGAGTATATCTGTCGACAGCAACTTTACATTCTTTAGAGGACAATGTTCTGACCTTATGTTATGAAGAAAGTAATTTATTTTCCAAAGAACAAATGGAAGAGAAACAATATTCTTCTATTTTGTTGAAGGTATTGGAAGAGGAGTGGAAGCAAAAGTTTAAACTACGGGTACTCACAGTTGCGAATGAGGGCAAACGGGAAAATCATGTTACAAAGAAAATTTTAAACTATTTTGGAGGGGAGATTATTTCATGATATTAGCATTTCTTATCAGCTTGGGCTTCTTTTTTCTGTCCTTAAGTTTTCCCTTGATAGCTTTTGCACTGCCGACGTATCAAATCAAAAATTTGGCGAAATGGGGTTTACAAAGAAGCATTCTTTTACACCTTGTCATTTTGATACTGTTGTGGCTGTTTCAAAAGGAATTATGTTTGGTGTATTTTGTACTTCCTTTTTCTATCAGTTTGTGGTATTTCTTTTTTGTTTATTTGTTGGGAAAAGAAGAAAGAGATATGAATCAGATTGTGGTAACGGCTTTGAGTTCCACCGCTATGTTGGGACTTTATTGGAATTTTTTCCATAAGCAATATCAAAAAGAATACGAATTGGTGTTAGGAATCTATCAGAAGGCCTATCAATTGACACAGGCGGAAATTCAAGGAATTCATGAATATATTGCCGGCTATTTTCCCAGTATGATATTTCAGTATATGATGTTGACTGTATTTTTTTGTTACTTGGCATTGGTGGGCATGAAAAAATATAGAGAGTGGAGTTTGCATTATGTTTGGACCGTTCCCTATATTGTATATTCCCTTATGATAAATGTATTCCGGATAGAAAATATCTATATCCATAATTTTGGCGAAATGGCAAAAGCAATTTTACTATGGTATGGAATTAAAAGTATTTATGACTTATTGGCGGATTATTTTAAAAAATTTGCATGGATTTTACACGGAGCCTCTTTTTTACTGGCAATTGAATTTCCCAATGCGGTTTTTATCTTTGGAGGAATCATTCTGTTGTTGGAACATTATTCAAGAAAAAAAATAGGGGACTTTGGAAAAAAATAGAAGAAGATTTAGGAGGAACATATGGCAAAAGTACAAGTGATTTTAACAGAAGATGTGGCTGGACAAGGAAGAAAAGGGCAAATAATAAGTGTATCGGACGGATATGCCCATAACTTTTTGATCAAGAATAAAAAAGGGATTTTGGCTACCGAAGAAGAATTAAGAAAAATGGAAAACCGAAAGAAAAAAGAAGCACAGAGAGCGGAAGAAGATCGATTAAAGGCAGTGGAAGTGAAAAAAGCTCTGGAATCCGCAAAAGTAGTAATTGCGGTGAAGACAGGAGAAAACGGAAAATTATTCGGAGCGATTACCAATAAGGAAGTTTCCACGGGAATTAAAGAAACCTTTCATTTAGACATTGATCGAAAGAAAATTGAGTGTAATATCAAAGCTTTGGGAGAACATATTGCCTTGGTTCGACTGCATACGGAAGTTAAGGCGGAAGTAAGAGTAGTAGCGGTCGCGAAATAGAGATGGAGAGAGGATATGAAAAGCTTGGAAGAAATTAGTAAAGTTCCTCATAGTTTGGAAGCGGAACAGGCAATCTTAGGAGGGATTTTCGTAGAACCGGATTTATTTGAAGAGGTTTTGGAAATTGTTTCTCCGGAAGACTTTTACAAGAATATATATTCCCTTATTTTTCGTTCTATGTTGGAAGTATACAGAGAATCCAATGAAATTGATATGGTATTGATTAAAAATAAATTGTTACAAATGCATCAATTCACGGAGGAACAAATCCACGAAGAACTTTCCAATATTTTGGAAAATTCTTTTTCAGCTGTCAATTTGAAAGAATATGCAAGACTTGTAAAAGAAAAAGCAATTCTAAGACGTTTGGGAGAAGCAGGACGAAAGATTACGGAAATTGCTTATCGAGATGACAGGGACGCGGAAGATATTTTGGATGAAGCGGAATCCATTGTCTTAAAAGTGGATCAACAGAAAAAAGGAAAAGAAATTATCAGTCTTCGGGAAGCTGCTAAAATTGAGTTTGACAGATTGGAACGAATTGAAGCCAACCAAGGAGAAACGGTCGGAGTGACCACAGGATTTTCCGATTTGGATCGAGATACCGGAGGCTGGAATCCCTCTGATTTGGTCATCGTTGCAGCCAGACCGGCAATGGGAAAAACGGCTTTTGCCCTAAATTTGGTATTGAATGCGGCGAAAAAAGGGAATAAAAGTATTTTGGTATTCAGTTTGGAAATGTCAACACAACAATTATATCAACGTTTTATGTCAATTGAAGCAGGAGTGGCTTTGAGTAAAATTCGAAACGGTCATTTGGACAGCAAGGATTGGGGAAGATTAGGAGCGGCAACGGATATTATAGGAAATTACGATATTACAATTGCAGATATTCCGAATGTCAATGTCTTGGAAATTAGAGCCTTAGCTCGAAAAATAAAAAGTAGGCAGGATTTGGATATGATTGTGATTGACTACCTGCAATTGATTCGTGGAAGCAGTGCGAGAAGTGAGAGTAGACAACAGGAAATTTCTGAAATTTCCCGTTCTTTAAAAAGCTTAGCAAGAGAATTGGATATTCCGATTCTTGCACTTTCTCAATTATCTCGTTCTCCCGAATCCAGACCGGATAAAAGACCGATGTTATCTGATTTAAGGGAATCAGGAGCCATCGAGCAGGATGCGGACGTCGTGATTTTCTTATATCGGGATGATTATTACAATCCGGAATCTCCGGATGCCGGAATCACAGAAATTATTATTGGAAAGCAAAGAAATGGACCGACAGCAACGGTCAAATTGCGTTTCTTCCATGAATTGACAAAGTTTGCCAATTTTACCACGAGGGTGGATTAGAGAATAGAAAGGAAATGATAGTAGTGAAAAAAGCAGAGTTGTTAGCTCCTGCAGGAAATGTGGAAAAACTGAAAACAGCCATCCATTATGGAGCGGATGCCGTGTTTTTAGGTGGAAAGATGTTTAATTTGAGGGCCGGAAGTAATAATTTTTCAGATGAAGAATTGGAAGAGTGTGTACAATATGCTCATGAGAGGGGAAAAAGAGTCTATGTAACCTTGAATATTATCCCTCACAATGAAGAGTTGGAACAATTGCCGGACTATGTAAAATTTTTGGAAAAAATTGGAGTAGATGCTGTCATTGTTGCTGATTTAGGAGTATTTCAGGTAGTCAAAGAAAACAGCAATTTGGCAATCAGTGTCAGCACCCAAGCAAGCAACACCAATTGGCGCTCTGTAAAAATGTGGAAAGACATGGGAGCGAAACGGGTAGTGTTGGCGAGAGAAATTTCTTTGGATAATATTTTGGAAATTCGCCAAAAAGTTCCTGACATTGAATTGGAAGTGTTTGTGCATGGAGCCATGTGCATGTCCGTGTCCGGTCGATGTTTGTTGAGTAATTATATGACGGGACGAGATGCCAATCGGGGAGATTGTGCACAATCTTGCCGTTGGAAGTATTCTGTGGTGGAAGAGACAAGACCGGGAGAATATATGCCTGTCTATGAGGACGAAAGAGGGACCTACATTTTCAGTTCGAAAGATTTATGTACCATTGAATTCATTGATAAAATTTTGGAATTGGGAGTGGATTCTTTGAAAATTGAGGGAAGAATGAAAGGAATTTTCTATGTGGCAAATGTGGTAAAAGTATATCGAGATGCCTTAGATAGTTTTTATTCCGGAAATTATAAATACAACCCTCAATGGAAGGAAGAATTGGAAGCGACTTCCAATCGAAGTTATACAGACGGTTTCTATAAAGGAAATCCGGGAACGAACGGGCAAAATTATAATAATCGAAATTCCTACAGTCAAACACATCAATTGGTAGCAAAAGTGGAAGAAAAAATTTCAGAGTGGGAATATATCTTAGCCATTCGAAATCGATTGTTTGTAGGAGAAACTTTGGAGATTATCAGTCCGGGAATTTCGGTTCGAGATTTTGTCATGCCGGAAATGTTGTTGTGGAATAAGGGGCGAGAAGAGGGAGAAGTCAAACAGGCAAATCCTAATTCTTTTGTGAAAATAATAACGGATATTCCGTTATCTGAAATGGATATGTTGCGTAAAAAGTTATAGGAGTCTTATGAAAAAGTGTATTCTTATTTTCTTACTGTTGATACAAGGAATGGTATGGGGAGATGAAATTCGGGAAGTTCCGGTCATCAATATGCAAGAGGTATATCAAAAATTAAGTTTGCATGAAAAATTGGATTTTTCTATTTTTCAAAAAGCTTATCTGGGCTTTCTGATGATTCCCAATAAGAATTCTGATTATTTAGCAATTATAGACTATACCAGACCTTCCAATGAAAAAAGATTTTTTCTATTGGATATGGTAAATTACAAAATCGTGAGTCAAACCTATGTAAGTCATGCTAAGAATACAGGACTGGATACTGCTCTCCATTTTTCAAATGATCGAAATTCTATGCAAAGCTCTTTAGGATTTTATTTAACCAAGGATACTTATAAGGGAGAATACGGATATTCTTTGGTGTTGGAAGGACTGGAGGATAACATCAATTCCAATGCAAAAGAAAGAAAAATTGTCATGCATGGAGGAGATTTTGCAGAAGAAGAATATTTGAAAACTTATGGCTTTTTAGGGAGAAGTTGGGGTTGTCCCGTTTTACCGAAATCGGAGATAACTGCTGTCATTGATAAGCTGAAAAATCATCATGTCCTATTCATTGCCGGAAATGATGAATACTACCGTAAACATACTCGATTTAAATTTTAAAGAGAAAAAGAGGTCGTCTCAAAAAATGAGATGACCCTTTTATTTTTTATGTTTGTGTGCTTTGTGATGGTGTTGATACTTTTGAAGAATTGTTTTGTATTTTAATATTCGTATAATAATCTGAGAGATACTGGTAATAAAAACAATTCCAATCGTAATGGCCGCTGTGACAAATAAAGTTTCTCTGCCCAAGTCAACAGCTTTGCTGTAATTTCCTTGTACGAAATTGTCCATGGTAAAAAAGATACCGCTTCCAGGAACCAAGGGAATTAGGCCGGGAATCAATGTCGTAGTAACGGTGGTCTTCATTTTTTTTGCTACAATTTCTGCATAAACAGTGATCGACATAGCAGAAAAAAGGAAACTGGTAACAGAAGAATATCGGAAATGATGTAAGGCGACACTTAGGACAACCCAACCAATTCCTCCTGCTAAGGTGGAGAGAATGAGTCTTTTTCCGGCGACCTGAAAAATAATCGAAAAGGCAAGGGTTGCAAGTAGGGCCCAACAGACTTCCAAAGTATAGTTTAACATTTACATCATCTCCCATTGCAATAGTAAAAAGAGTGCAAATCCGGCTCCGGTGGCAAGAGCCGTTCCAATCAAAAGTGCCTCACAGGCTCTTGAAATTCCTGATAACAAATCACCGGCAACCAAATCACGAATGGCATTGGTAAGAGCGAGTCCCGGAACCAATAGCATGATGGTTCCGATACTCGCATAGGAAACGGAAGTCAAAATATGTAATTTATACCAAAGATAAGCTGCTAAGGTACAGGAGAAACCTCCCATGGTATGAAAGAAAAAGGGATTGAGTCTCAATTTTTTAGAAAAAAGGTTGATGTAAAAAATTAAAATTCCACCGATACCGGACATAACAGCATCCACAAGACCACCCTTAAACAATAAACAAAAGAAAAAAGCGGCAAAAAAATAAGCGGTAACTAGGGTGGAAAACTTGTGTATTTGAGAGTTTCGTATTTTATAAATTGTTTTTTCCAAACTGTCGACATTATATTCTTCCAAATGTAATAAAATATCATGAATTTGATCGATACGATGTAGATTGTTGGAAATGGAAGTGACCCTCTCTACAGAGCAAAGAGGGCTTCCTTCTTTATTTTTAGCAGAAGTAATGATACAGGTAATGCTGACAAAAGTTTGAGCTCGAAGTCCGAAATGTTTACAAATTTGTTGAATACAATTTTCTACTCGAGACGTTTCCGCTCCGCTTTGTAGTAAGGTTTTTCCTGTTAGGTTTGCAAGAGAAAGAATTTTAGCTTCTTGCATGCTTTCCTCCTTTATGTTCAAACATGTTTAAAATCTCTTCCGAATAGCCTCCCTCTTCCTTATTGGCAAACAGAGGAGGAAGAATCTGTAGAGATGCTTTTCCATATTTTACCGCTTCCAACAAGAGAATTTTTGCATTATTTTTTCGCTTGGTATGGCAAAATTGCAGACGCTTCGGTTCCAATTTATATTTTCGACAAAGTTCCAAAATGTCAGCAAGTCGATCGGCACGATGTACCAAATAAAAATAGCCGTGCTCTTTCACCAAAATAGAAGAAATTTGAATCAATTCTTCCAAAGTGATTGAAATTTCATGTCTTGCTAAGGTCAATTGTTCCAAATCATTTAAGAGGGATTTGTTTCCATGAAATTCAAAAAAGGGAGGATTGGATACTACGATGTCAAAAGAATTTTTGGAAAAGAAACATTCCCAATTTTTCATATCTCCGTGCAGGATGTGAACCTGTTCTTCCAAATGGTTTAAGGCTATATTTTTGATTGCCAACTCATAGGAAATTTGTTGAATCTCCAAACCATAGATTTGAGCTGTCGTTTTTAAAGATAAAAATAAGGGAATGGCTGCATTCCCGGTTCCTAAATCTAAAATTGTTTTACTCCGTTTATTGATTTTGATAAATTCAGAAATGAGTAAAGAGTCCAAAGAAAAATGGAAGCAGTCATTTCTTTGAATAATTTTTAAACCTTTTTTTAACAAATCGATGGTCGTTTCTTGTTCCACAGTCAGTATACTCCTTTATGATATTACATTTTCGTTACCTTATTATAGCATATTTTTTAGAAAATTATTAAGAAATTGGAACAAAAAATAGGAATAGATAACAGAATTCGGTTGACTTTTCCGAAAAGCTAAGGTATATAAGAAGTGAAGAAAGATTAGGAGGAAAACATTATGTGGATCATCATTCAAAAAATGCTACTTTTACTTTGTGTTTCAGCATTGGGATATTGGATTTGTAAGGCAAAACTCATTACTTTGGAGCATAATCGGGGATATTCTATTTTAATTTCCAATGTTACCGTTCCTTGTATGGTAATTTTTTCTATTTTTTCACAGCCGCCTATTCAAAATTATGGAGAAATTTTCTCTATTTTTGGAGTAGGATTTTTATTTTTCGGTTTTTTTACTCTGTGTTCTTTGTTTCTACCGATTTTATTCCGGGCAAAGAATGAAGAAATAGGAATTTATCGTTTTATGACTGTTTTTAATAATAATAGTTTCATGGGCTTTCCTATTATTCAATCCGTTTTTGGAAATAAGTATCTATTTTATGCGGCGATTTTAAACATTGTCAATGCACTCTATCTCTATACCTACGGTATGCATTGTATCACAAAAGATGTGGAAGATTACCATTTTGATTGGAAAAAATTGTGCAATCCCGGAATGGTAGTTTCCGTGATTTCTTTAGCATTGTATTTGCTTCATTTTTCACTTCCTGAATTTTTTCTGGAAATCAGTAGACAGGTAGGAAATATTACAACTCCCTTATCTATGCTTGTCATTGGAGTAAATCTTTCCATGATCCCGTTTCGAGAAGTATTTTCGGAAACAAAATTATATCTTTTCAGCTTTTTCAGACTCTTAGTCTTCCCTTTGATTCTTTGGTTCCTATTGAAAGGATTTATGGCAAATACCGATTTTTTAATTGTGGTCTTGGTTACAGCAGCAATGCCGGGAGCTGCCATGATGGTAAATTTGGCGACGGAATACAAGGGGAATGTCTATTTTGCATCGAAATATTTAGTGCTTTCCACCTTATTATCTGTAATTATTGTTCCCGTGGTTATCTACGTTCTACAAAATTATGTATAATGCTGAGGAGGATAGAAATTTTCCAGAGAACTATGGCAAGGGAAGGTTAAAAATATAAAATTGTACTTTGTGATAAAAAAAAGAACATAAAATAAAAAAATAGTATCAAAAGACGAAAAAAAATAAAAAAAATTCTATTGTACACTTGACTTATAGAAAACATTTATGATATAAATAGAATAGGTATTTATATAATTAAAATAATTTAGGAGGAAAGACATGGAATTCAATATACCTAAAACACATGAACTTTTTAGACAAATGATAAGAGAATTCGTTGAAAAAGAAGTAAAACCTTTGGCAACTGAATTAGACGAAGAAGAAAGATTCCCAGTGGAAACCGTTAAGAAAATGGCTGAAATTGGAATTATGGGAATCCCTATTCCTACACAATATGGTGGAGCAGGTGGAGATAATTTGATGTATGCTATGGCAGTAGAAGAATTATCAAAAGCTTGCGGAACAACTGGGGTTGTTGTTTCTGCACACACTTCTTTAGGAAGCTGGCCTATTTTGAAGTTCGGTACAGAAGCACAAAAACAAAAATACCTACCAAAGATGGCAAGTGGAGAATGGATTGGAGCTTTCGGATTGACAGAACCAAACGCAGGAACAGATGCAAGTGGACAACAAACCATTGCTGTTTTTGATGAAGCAACACAAGAATGGGTTATTAACGGATCAAAGATTTTCATTACAAACGCAGGATATGCTCATGTATATGTAATTTTTGCTATGACAGATAAATCTAAGGGAGTAAAAGGAATTTCCGCTTTCATTATTGAAGCCGGAACTCCGGGATTCTCTATTGGAAAGAAAGAAAAGAAATTAGGAATTCGTGGATCTGCAACTTGTGAATTGATTTTTGAAGATGTAAGACTTCCAAAAGAAAATTTACTAGGAGATTTAGGAAAAGGATTTAAAATTGCTATGATGACTTTGGACGGAGGAAGAATCGGAATTGCTTCTCAAGCCTTAGGATTAGCTCAAGGTGCTTTGGATGAAGCGGTACAATACGTAAAAGAAAGAAAGCAATTCGGAAGAGC
>UMKD01042765.1_pt1 | contig 23302 bp, 19 predicted proteins | sample 1966221 | NCBI WGS metagenome assembly UMKD01 (sample SAMEA4836167, study PRJEB28245) | human gut metagenome | biome: gut microbiome; material: fecal sample | place: Denmark | collected 2008
TATTTTACTACTATTTTCTTTTATATTTTCTTCATTTTCATGAATTCTATTTTCATGCTTTTCTATTTTTTCTCGATTATTTATTAGTTCTGCTTTATTTTGTTCTATATTTGTTTTGTTTTCTTCTATTTCTTTCTCATTTTTTTTAATTTTTTCTAAATTTTTATTCAATTGATCCGTAGTTGTTTCAAGTCCCAATTTTTTCTTCCATTCTTTGAAATCAATATTGGTTGCTGTTGCTTTTTCTACTTCATATAATTGCTTCCCAATGATTACTTCTGTAGAATAAGAAGAAATTTCCCCCTCTTTTACATTTGTAATTTTTCTTTCTTTTCCTATAGAACCGACCGAAACCTCATGAGAAGATTTTACTGTAGATCCACTTCCTAAAACAACAGAATGAGTAATCCCACCTTGGATCCAAACATCATTTCCAAAAATAAAATTATCATCTGCTCCCATCGCAATCTGATTGTCATTCCCAATAGTATAAGAATTTTTTCCATGAATTTGTCCTATTTTTTTAGCTATTCCAAATACACCAGAATATCCACCTGATACTGTATAACTGTTTCCAAATACAAGATTTTTTTCTCCATTGGTTTTATTATTGTAACCAACTATAAAATTATCAATTCCTCCTAAGGAATTAAGATATCCAACAGCAGAACTTGTATTTTTCCATACTTGATTTCTTGTCCCAAAAGCAGAACTATTATTTCCTTTTACCAAATTATAACTTCCGAAAGTGGAATTGTGACTTCCTTCAATAAGATTTTCATATCCTCCTACGATATTAGCATTTTCTTTTTTCTTGAATTCAACAGTTTGAGCTGTCAAACTTTCTTGAAAAAATATTATACTAGATAAAATAAGTATAATATTTTTACAAAAAAATAAACTTCCCCTTTTGCTCATCTTTTTTCTCCTTCTACAAAACATAATTATAATATCACATCTAAATATTTTAATTCTAAATTCTAAAACTCAAAAACGTTTTATCTTTTCCTTACAATAAAAAAACAAAATAATTATATATGATTATTTTTTATAAAAAGTATCAATAATATTTAATTTTGTCAATAACGTATCTGTTTTTTTATAAAATTATTAAAAATATGTTATGAAAACTTAAAAAAAATCTATTTTCATACCAAATGATATAATTTTTGAGTACTAACAAAGCAAAAATAATATTTTAGAAAATTATTCTTAGTACACTAAATTCTGGAAAAGAAAAAAAGGTTGTATAATAAATGGTGTTGATGAGAAATTTTACTGTTAAAATGTAATCACAAAACCCAATTTAAAAGGAGGGAATTTTTCTAAATTCCCTCCCAAATATGCGATTTTATTTTTTAGTATCACCGAATGATAAAATTTCACAATCAGATAAATTAAAATTTGGAGTAAAAGCTATTTGACCGCTTTCGTTGCGATGTATGTCTTGATATTCATTTCGTGAAGTCTTCCGGAACCATTGGTATCTTCATATAAGTCGACAAGAGTAAAGCCGGCTTTCAATTGTCCTCCTATTTGTTCCGTCATAGTATGAGAAAACTGCATACCGAAATCTCCTTTCATCATAAAATCTCTTGCTTCTTCATTTTTTAAAGGGTTAAAAGGCATTTTCCAAACAATTTCTTTTTCTTCATTATCTACAATATAGTTTATTTCATTATTTAATCCGGCGAGAAAAATACCGCCTTTTTTTAAAACTCTGTATGCTTCATGAAAAACATGCTGAACATCTTCCACATAACAGTTGGAAACCGGATGAAATACAATATCAAAACTCTCGTCTTCAAAAGGAAGTTTCTTTGTCATATCTCCCTCAATAGCTGTAATATCATATCCTTCTCTTTCTGCTATGAGAAATTCATTTGCTATTTGTTTTGAAGAATAATCAAGTACTGTACATTCTGCTCCCAGAGCATTGAAAATTGGCATTTGTTGTCCTCCACCTGAAGCCAAGCCTAAAATTTTCTTTCCCTTCAGATCTCCAAACCATTCGTGTGGAACAAAAACGGTCGGTGTCAAAAGAACATTCCACTTTCCGTTCTTTGCACGGATATAGTCCTCATGAGAAACAACTTTTCCCCATTCCCAGCCTTCTTCAACCCATTTGTCTATGGTTTCCTTGTTTATCTCCTGATATGATTTCATCGTATATACTCCTTTACCAACTTTCATTTACTTCTTGTCTTCCAATAAAAAATCAATGATATTTTTATGAATGATTCCATTTTGTGTAAAATTGATATTATCCATAGACAGAACATATTTCGGGAAATTGTCTTTAATAGATGAATAGACAGAAAATTCTCTTTTTCTTGTTTCTTCTGTTGTCATCATATAGGAGACTTGATAATATTCTATATTTCCTTCTTTTTTTGCTATAAAATCAATTTCTTTTTCCTTCACCTTTCCAATTTCTATGTTGTAACCTCTTGTTAATAACTCAATATATACAATATTTTCCAAAACTCTTTCAATATCCTTTTCATTGGAAAAGCCTTTTGCTGCTCGAAATCCATGATCACTTACATAATATTTTTCATCAATTTTTAAAATCTTTTTTCCTATTGAATCATATCTCGGAACTTTCTTTATGATAAAAGCTCTTTTGCAGTATTCCAAATAATTTAAAATTGTATCCAGAGAAATATCTCGATTTTCATTTTTAAAATATTTTTTGATACTATTGGCAGAGAATGTATGACCTATATTTTCTATTACATATAATAAAATTCGATTAAATACATCAATATCTCTTATTTTATTGTATTCTAAAATATCTTTTACTATGATAGTATTATAAACATCTGTCAAATATTTATAACTGGATTCTTCTTCCAAATTAAAATATCGTAAAAACGGCATTCCTCCCAATTTTAAAAATTTTGTAAATAGTTCCTCTTTTTCTAAATTTTTATACTTAAAAATTTCTATAAATTCACTGAAATTGAATGCTTGTATCTCAAATTCTACATATCTTCCCGCCAATAATGTTGCCAAATCTCCCGAGAGTAATGTTGAGTTAGAACCCGTTAGGTAAATATCACATTCTCTATCCACTCTTAATCCGTTGATTACTTTCTCCCATCCTTCTACAAGTTGAACTTCATCAAAAAAGAAATATATTTTCCCATGTATCTTTTCTAAAAGAGGACTTAAATATTGTATCAAAGAAGCAGCTTCCTTGATATGAAAAAATTCTAAGGATTCAAAATTGATATAAATTTTGTTTTTTCTTGGGATTCCTTTTAAAATTTCATTTTGAATGATATTTAATAATGTAGTTTTTCCAACTCTTCGCATTCCTGTAAGTATTTTAACAACAGGTTTATCCACAAACTGATTTATTTTTTTTAGATATTTAGGTCTTATAATATAGTCCATCTTCTTTCCTCCTGTTTCTATTATACTCGATAACATTTATAAAATCAACAATAGTTTCGATTATAATCGAAACAGAAAAGGGACCCCTTTTTTCCTTTACTCCCAAAATTTATCTTCTACAGATTGTTCTTGTGCAAAAGTCCATACTTCTTGTATCTTCCCATTTTCTATTCGGAAGAGATCCATTCCTGGCATATTGAGTTTTTCGCCATTTGTTTTTTCTGCTGAAGAAACGACACTGGCAGCAACCAAATTGTCATTGTTTGCAGCCCAATTGCTAATCACTTGGAAAGTTCCGTTGCTTCTTTTTGCAAATTCTTGTAGACGCTCTCCTAAGGCTTTTTTTCCAAGAACTTTTCCGGAAAGAGAATGCTTTCCTCCCATATGCCAGATGATGTCATCCGCCATTACTTCAAATGCCGATATAAAATCTCCCTTTGACAGTGCTTCCGTATACATTTCAAAAATTCTTATTATTTCCTCTTTCATACATATTCCTCCTCATATAATATTATTGTAGAAATATTTTATATTTCTTTGCTCTTATTATACTTTTTAAGGATTGACTTTACAAGTACGAACATTTATAATACATAGTATCTAATAAGATACTATAAATATGTAACAGGAGGTTTCTATGTCAAGTGTTTATGATAAATGTCCTTATGTGACAACTCAACGAGTATTACAAGGAAAATGGGCGATCGTAGTTCTATATCATCTAAGTACCGGTACTAAAAGGTTTCATGAGTTGGAAAAACGAATGCCTGAAGTTACCCGAACGGTATTAACGAGGCAACTTCGTCAATTGGAACAAGACAGACTAATCCATAGAAAAGTTTTTGCTGAGGTTCCACCTCATGTTGAATATTCCTTAACGGAGATTGGAAGTAAATTTCAAAGAGTATTGGATGAAATCGAAGTGTTCGGTTTGGATTATATCGCCGAATTGGAAGCTTCGAATTGATATTTTTAGTATTTTGCCCCTTAGTTTGGCTTATTCACGGGAAAATCCATGTCGAAAGTTATTTTTTCTTTTTAAAAAAATGTTGTTGTAGCACAAAAAAGAGGCAGACAAAAAAACCCGTACCCATGATTTTAATATAATCATAAAAAGATTTTTTATCATAAAAAAATAATCCAATTCCTGCTATGATAGCGACTGCCGTGTAAACATAAAATTTCTTGTTATTCATATATCTTCCTTTCCACCTTGACAGTGAGATTTTGTGGAGATGTTAGGACAAAGTCCCTATGATTCCGAACAAGACTTTGATTGCAATACTCTAAGGAAAGCAAAAAGATTTTTTCCCAAGTTCTGTCGGAAAGGGGACTGTCATAAATAAAAAGAATCGGAGACTTCAATAAAAAATTCAACTCCGCTTCTTTTGGAGTAAAAACACCTCCCGCTTCAAAGCCTTGAAAAGAGCTTAAAGAATTTCCGGAGAAATTGAATTTTCCTTCTAAGCGAAATTGACTTTCCTCTTTAGGAAAACGGACATACATTGAAGAAGACTGAAGTTCTATTTCCATATCATTATCAAGATATTCTATGTAGCCCTGTTCCGTTGTTTCGATTTGCAGAACTTGATACCGGGAGAGACCGGCTATGGCTTCCAGTATTTTCTCACAATCCAATAAAAAGTCAAAATAGGTTTCTTCCCATTCTTTTTCTTCTTCTATGGCAAGTTCATTACCTAAAAATTGTTGCCTTTGAATGCTGGCTCTTAGCTTTGAAATTCTATCTATCGATTCTTTCTCTTGAAATAGATAAGCATTTTCAAGTAAAATCCACTTTTCAGCTTTGCTTGTTTGAAAGTTTTCCGTTTTCCCACAAGATAGACAGAGCAGTATGCATAAAATGCAGAGATATTTCATAAAAGATCCCCTCCATTTTTTAACTATCAATGTAGACTTTCTTAATTTTTTCTACAGTATCATATAAATTACTGTCCAAATAAATCTTGATTTTATAGTCCGATGAAAATTCATATAAAAATTTTCTTTTTTCCAGGAGAATTTCAATATGCTGTTGTAAATTTTCAATGTTTTGAAGAAGAGGTCGATGTTTACTATTTTTAACTCTCTCATAAATACAGGAAACATCGGCATCAAGATAGACAATAAAACAGGTATTTTGAAGATTTTTAATATTTTCATTGTCAATGACAACGCCTCCCCCTGTTGCAATGACCACATTATTTTTCGTAGATTCCTGTAGAATAATTTCTCTCTCCTTTTGTCGAAAATATTCTTCTCCTTTTTCTTGGAAAATATCAGAAATTGATTTTTTTTCTTGGGCGGCAATGACTTTGTCCACATCGACAAATTTCATATCCAATTGTTTCGCCAGAACACGTCCTACCGTTGTTTTCCCGCTTCCCATGAAACCAATTAACGCTATATTTTCTTTCATATCCGGTAGTTTTTCTCCCCTCTTACTTGATGGATACATTATACAATACTTTCTCTGAAAAACATAATACTTTATAAAAAAGAGGCTATCTCAGAATATATAATTTTTGAGATAACCTCCAAATATTGTTCTGCTTCAGCTCCAGAATAAATATCCTTGACAACCGGAAAGCAGTATCATCCTTGATACATTACTATTTTTCTTCAATAATGTTAATCGTAGTCAACTCGGAATCTTCCATGCCTTGTAATTGAAGTTTTGCCGATTTCATATCTTTGATATAGTTCAAAATTTCTCTAGTAATTCTTTCTCCGGGGATAATAATGGGAATTCCCGGAGGATAAGCCATGATTAATTCTCCACAAATTTTTCCGATGCTTTCTTCGAAGGAGATCTTTGTTTTTGTTCTATAAAAAGCTTCTCTTGGAATCAATACTTGTTCCGGTATCTCAGGCATTTTTAACAATTGATGTGTCAATCTTCGTCCTTGATTGGAAAATCTGTTACTGATGTCTCGAAGAGCGGCAAGCAATCTGTCTATGCTCTCTTTACTATCTCCGATGGTAACCAAACCGAGAGTATGATAGAAATCTGCCAATTCCATTTGGATATGATAATCCGCTGTTAGCATATCCTCCAATTCCGTTCCTGTAAATCCTAATTCTTTTGCTGTAAATGTGATTTTAGTCGGATCAAAGGCAAAGGCACCTTCTCTTCCGATAATTTCTTCTCCAAAACAGTAAATTCCGGGAATTTTATTTGCCTCTTCTCGAAAATAATGAGCCAAAGAAATCGCTTTTGTCAATAATTCTCTTCCTTGAGTCGCAATTTGTCTTCTGGCACAGTCCAACGATGCCATTAAAGGATAAGAAGGAGAGGTTGTATGCAACATACTTAAAATTTCTCTTACTCTTTCCACTTTCACACGTTCCGAATTGACATGAAGCAAAGACATTTGTGTTAAAGCTCCCAAAATTTTATGAGTACTTTGACTGCAAATATCCGCTCCGACATCAACCGCTGAAATTGGTAATTCCTCATGAAAATGCAAATGAGGACCGTGAGCTTCGTCTACAATAAGAGGAATATCATATTGATGTACAATTTCTGCAATTTTCTTGATGTCTGTAGCCACTCCATAATAAGTAGGATTGATAATCAAAACAGCTTTGATTTCAGAATCCTGTGCCAACATCTCGGCGACAGTCTGCGGTCTTACTCCATGAGCTATCCCCAATTCTTCATCTATTTCCGGATTCATATAGACAGGTCTGGCTCCACTTAAGATGATTCCGGCGGAAACGGATTTATGTACATTTCTAGGTACTAAGAGTTTTTCTCCGGGATTTACGACAGACATAATCATAGCCTGAATGGCACCGGAGGTTCCGTTTACCGCAAAGAAACTATGCTTCACATCATAGGCATCTGCAGCCAATTCCTGAGCTTCTTTGATACATCCGTGCGGGTGGTGTAAACCGTCCACCATGGGAAAAATAGTAACATCTATGGTAAAAGGTCCTTCTCCTACAAAATTGATAAATTCTTCATCCGCACCTTTTCCTCGTTTATGACCGGGAACATGAAAAGCCAGAGTATTATTTCCGGCGTATTCTTCCTTTAACACGGAAAATAAAGGTGTCTTGCTTTGATCTAATTTGGACATTTTTGAAATATCAGCCTCCTCAAATTTTCATTTTTAACTCTTCTGAAATTATATGATTTTTTCCAAGAGAAGTCAACGAGAAAAGCACTTTCTTGCAAAAAATAAAAAATAAAAGAACTCAAAATAAAAAACGTATGTTATAATATAAACATAACATATATTTTTAAGGAGGGTCTTATGCTTAAAATTGGAAATATCGAAATTAAAGTTCCTATTTTTCAAGGAGGGATGGCAATAGGGGTGTCTATGGCTGAGCTGGCGGCAGCAGTGAGTAATGAAGGTGGAGTAGGAGTAATTGCAGGAACAGGATTAAAAAAAGAAGAATTAAAGCAAGAAATACAAAAAGCAAAAGAGAAATTGGTAGGAGTGGGAAAGGTACTGGGAGTCAATATCATGGTTGCCACTACAAATTTTATGGAATTGGTAGATGCTGCCATTGAAAGCGGTGTAGAATTTATTATTTTTGGAGCCGGTTTTTCAAGAGATATCTTTGACTATGTAAAAGGAACGGGGACACAGGCAATTCCTATTGTGTCTTCTCTAAAATTGGCAAAGATTTCTGAAAAACTGGGAGCTCCTGCAGTGATTGTAGAGGGAGGAAATGCCGGAGGACATTTAGGAAGTGAATTGGATTCTTGGGATATTGTTCCGGAAGTGGCACAAAATATTCATATACCTGTGATTGGAGCCGGAGGAGTCATGACCCCTGAGGATGGAAAAAGAATGTTATCTTTAGGAGCCAAAGGAATTCAAATGGGAAGTCGCTTCGTAGCTTCTAAAGAATGTGGAGTGAGTCAGGTCTTTAAAGAGATGTATAAAAAAGTAAAACAGGGAGAAATTGTAAAAATTATGAGTTCTGCGGGATTACCGGCAAATGCCATTGTCAGTCCTTATGTAAAAAAAGTGTTGGATGAGGTAACGGAATTCCCGAGAAACTGTTTTGCCTGCTTAAAAAAATGTACTCATAAGTTTTGTGTCAATGAAAGATTGCAAATGGCACATCATGGAAACTATGAAGAAGGAATTTTCTTTGCAGGAAGAGACGCATGGAAGATTACGGAAATTTTATCCGTCAAGGAAATTATGGAAAAATTCCGAATTTTATTTCAGGAATGAAAATCATTATCAAAGTAGATAGAATGGAATGCAAATTAAATGCAATCAAAAATACAGCCAAAACATAATTCATTTTTTAGATGATAAAAATGAAAAAATAAGATATAATATAACATATGTTTTCAAAAAGGAGAGTGCAAAGTATGAAATTCAGTTTTGAAGAGAAAGGACAAGGAAAAACCATTGTCTTGGTTCATTCTTATCTGTGGGATAGAGAAATGTGGAGAGAACAAATCGATTTGTTGTCCGAACAATATAGATGTATTGCAATTGATTTACCAAGTCATGGAAGATGTTTGAGAAAATTACCTAAAAATTATTGCTTAGAGGATTTAGCAAAGGAACTGATTGCGTTTTTGGAAGAAAAGGGAATTGAAAAATACCATTATATCGGTTTATCTGTAGGAGGAATGTTGATTCCATATCTATATGAAAATGATAAGGACAAAATTGAAAGTTTTGTAATGATGGATAGCTATGTGGGAGCGGAAGGAGAAGAGAAAAAAGCTCTTTATTTTCATCTATTGGACAGTATTGAAATGATGAAGAAAATTCCGACGGCTATGGCAGAACAGATTGCAAAGATGTTCTTTGCGGAAAAAAGAAAAAATTCTTCCAATCCCGACTATGTAAAATTTATCAATAGGTTGCAGGGATTTTCCGAGGAGCAATTGGAAGATATTGTGATTTTGGGAAGAGCTATTTTCGGGCGGGAAGAGAAAAGAGAAAGCTTGAAAAATATTACCCTTCCGACTACAATCATTGTCGGAGAGGAGGATGAGCCGAGACCTCCATACGAAGCGGAAGAAATGTCTCATCTCTTTCCCAATGCCAAATGTATTATCGTTCCGAGGGCAGGGCATATTTCCAATCGAGATCAGGCAGAATTCGTAAATGAAATTTTCCGAAGTCTATTTTTATCTTCTGACCGACATACAAAAGTTTAAATCAAAGTTTTGGAATTTTCTTGAAAAATACAGAGATTCCGTTTATAATAAGAAGAAAAAGGAGGAGGACTATGAAAAAACACTTATATTTAGGAATTTCTTTTCTTGCTCTTTCCGGCTCTCTATTTGCCATTGACGGAGTGGTAAAATTCGGATTTGCAAGTAATGCGGGAGCATACAACAGCAGAAGTAAAAGTTTTGAAAATTATGCACCAAATTTAGCAGCTGAAATTCGACAAGGTTTTGTTTTAGGAGAAGTAGGAGCGGGAATTGCATATAATGGAAAAGTTGGAAATACAGGTATAGCCACAGTTCCTGTCTATGGTCTTTTAAAATGGAATGTCTTGCCTGTTTTACCGATCAAACCATATATCGTTGGAAGAGTTGGAAGAATTTTAAAAACAAATGAGGATGTCAGAGGCTCCGATCCTTCCGGAAGAGGATATTATGCTGTGGGTGCCGGAATGGAAATTATGAATTTGGAAGTGGAAGCAAGCTACTCCGCCACAAAAATTCGTCATGACCACAGAGGAAAAGATTGGTTAAATCAAGTTTCTCTTGGAGTGGGATATAAGTTATTCTAACATGCTATAAAAATCTAGGAGTGGTTCCTTCGGGAACCACTTATTTTTTTGTAAAAATGTTATGGACAAAAGATAGAAAAATAGGTACAATATTAAGAATAAGGGGGGATGACATCTATGCTAAAAAATTACAAAGAAGTGCAAAAGGTGTTACTCATTATTTTAGTATTAAATATATTGGTAGCAGGGGTTAAAACAGTATTGGGATATTTGATTCACAGCAGCAGCATGTTGGCGGACGGGATTCATTCTTTTTCAGACGGAGCCTCCAATGTTGTTGGACTTTTAGGAATACAATTATCCAAAAAACCCGAAGATACACAACATCCTTATGGTCATGAGAAAATAGAGATGTTGTCCAGTTTATGTATCGGTCTGTTATTATTCTTCTTAGGTGTTCAAGTGTTTTTGGAGGGAATACGTTCCTTTCAAAATCCGAAAGTCCCTGTCATTACCACAGAAAGTATGCTGTTATTGGCTGTCACTCTTCTGATAAATATCACCGTGAGCTATTTTGAGGCAAAAAAAGGAAGGCAGCTGAAGAGTACCATTTTAGTGTCTGACGCCATGCATACAAAAAGTGATATTTATGTATCTTTTGGAGTTTTTTTCTCTTTATTTGCCATTAAAATGGGACTTCCTGCTTATGTTGATACCTTGATGTCCTGTCTTGTATCTTTTTTCATTTTACATGCAGCTTGGGAAATTTTAAGAGATAATGTTGGAATTTTATTGGATAGCAAGGTCTTGGAAGAAGCCAGAATTCGAAAAGTGATTTTAAGTCATCCGGAAATTAAAGGAGTGCATAAGATAAGAACCAGAGGAACCTTAGCTCATGTCTATATGGATTTACATATCTTAGTCGAGAAAGATATGACAGTGGAAGTTGCCCATAAGTTATCTCACTCTTTGGAGGAAGAGTTACAAAAAGAATTCCAGGTGGAAATTCAAGTTTTGATTCATGTAGAACCATATCGGGAAGTTTGTTATTTGAAAAAATAAAAGAAGTATGAGAGGAGGAATTTGTAAATGGAAATTGAAATGACAAAAGAAGTAAAAGAATATTTGGAGCGAAAAAGTGCTGATGGGATTTTATTGGAATATATGCCCCCTTGCTCCATGTGCAACGGTTCTACTTTTCATGTAGTTGCTCATATAGTAAAAATTCGGGATCAAAATAAAATAAAAGACTTTGTAAATCGCGTACAAATTAATGGTGTGGAAATTTTAATTCCCAAAGAAATAGAACATATGAAAAAATTAAAATTGGAATTTAAAAAAGCATTACTTTCCAAAAATGGAAGTATTAAAGTGACATATTACGAATAAAGATTTTCACAAAAATTGTCTTTTTTGTTGAGGAAATAAGATTGCAGTATGGGGTGAGAAGGTGAAACAAACAAAAAAGCAAAAACAACTGGTTTTGGAAGTTTTCAGAATAACGATACCGGCAATCATGGATTTATTGGCTCAAACCTTATTAGCCTTTTTTGATATGCTTATGGTAGCGAGTTTGGGAGCTTCCGCCGTAAGTGCAGTCGGTTTGGGACATGCTCCAATCATTGCCATTGTTCCTGCCTTTATGGCGGTCGGAATGGGAACCACTTCGTTGGTAAGTAGAGCCTATGGAGCCAATAATGTCAAAGAGGGAAAGATGGCAGTGATACAAAGTCTATTGCTTTGTATCCCTATCGCTCTTGTCATTACAGCTGTTATGCTATGGAATATGGAATGGATTCTACAGCACATAGGAAGAGCGGATGACTTGGATTTTGCAGCTGCAAAACAATATTACAGTATATCTGTCATCGGTTTATTTTTTATTTGTTTCAATGTCATATACTTTGCTACCTATCGTGCTATCGGGAAAACAAAGGTTCCTATGTTAATCAATATCATTGGAATTTTTATGAATATTTTCTTCAACTGGATTTTCATTTTTGTGTTAAAACAGGGAGTGTTAGGAGCGGCTATTGCCACCCTTCTTTCCAAAATATTCTCTTTCAGCTGTTTCAGCTACTTTACTTTTTTTAGTAAAAAGTATTGGATTTCTTTAAGCTTTCAGGATTTTTCCTGGAATAACGTCATGGCAACAAGAATCTTAAAAATTGGAATTCCGGCGGCAGCGGAGCAATTGCTATTACGTTTTGGGATGTTATTTTTTGAAATGATGATTATTTCTCTGGGAAATATCTCTTATGCAGCTCATAAAATTGCTTCCAATGCGGAAGCATTTTCCTATAATTTGGGATATGGCTTTTCCGTTGCGGCAGCGGCATTGGTAGGACAACAACTGGGAAAAAATGCGAGAAAAGAAGCGGAATATAATGCAAAAGTATGTACTTTCATGTCTTTATTGGTCATGTCCGCTTTTGCTCTCCTTTTTTTCAGTATTCCTCATTTAATTATTTCTCTTTTTACGAAAGAGAGAGAACTGCAAAATTTATCCGCTTCCGCCTTGCGAATTGTTTCCCTATGTCAACCTTTCCTCGCAGTTTCTATGGTCTTGGCAGGTGCCTTGCGAGGGGCAGGAGCGACCAGAACGGTATTAATCATTACAGTGTTAGGAATTTTCGGAGTTCGACTTCCTTTGACCTACCTATTTCTCAATGTTTGGAAAACAGGTTTACTGGGAGCTTGGTGGATTATGACAATTGATTTAGCTTTCCGAAGTGCGGCCACTTACTATGCATTTAAAAAAGGAAAGTGGAAATATGTAAAGGTGTGAAAGAATTATGAAGCAAAAGACTTTTCGTTATCTTTCTTATCAAGAGAATTTGGCAGAAAGACTCTTGGATTATCGAAAGGATTCCTATATTGTGGTAGAAAACAATCAAATCAAAAGTATTTTAATGAGTCAATATTATCATTTTCCCATTTTGGAAGAAAGACCGATTATTTTTTCTCTGGAAGAACTTTTTTCCTATCTTTTTGTTTCTTCTCATGCCATATTAAAAGATGTCAAGGGGATCTTTTTTCTATACCAATGCTTGAGTAAGGAGATGAAAAATGCTTGGCAGATTCAAAGCTATTTTGATTTTGTAGACATTGCCAATGAATTTTTTATGTTATATGAGGAAATTCAAGGGAAAGAAGCAGAATTGGAAACCATGATTTCTCCTTGGCAAAAAGAAAAACATAGTTTTTTCAAAGAGTTAAAAGAAAGATTGGAGAAGAAACAAGACAAATATCTACTCAAGGAATTTGCCTGGACTAAAGAAAGATACTCTCCTCAGAACTTACATCATTTTTCCAAGATTGTATTTTTTGATATTCCCTCTTTCCCCAACCGTTGTAAAACTTTACTTCCATTGCTGCAAGAGGATTTTGACTTGGAATTTGTCTTACAAGTTCCAAGAGAAGATTTCGAGGAAGAGAAGTTGATGCTGCGACAAGTATCTCCTAAGCTCTGGGAGGGAGATTTTTTTTGCTATGAAGTGGGAAGTGAATGGGAAGAAGCTCTATATTTACTTGCAGAAAAAGAGAAAAAAGACTTTTTTGTCTATTCCTCTTCCCCTCATGAAAAACATTTTTCAAATCTCTTTCCTCAAAGTTTTATCGACAGCTCACGAAATTCTTTTAACAAGACAAAACTGTATCAGTTTATAGAGCTGCAACTGAATCTTCTTCGAGAAAAAGAAGTGGGGCAAAAAGATACCCTGCCTCTGGAAACATTGCTATCCGCCGTTCAAAAGAGAGTCTGTCGGGAGTATTACGGATTTTGGGAGGAAGATTTTATCCTGTTAAGAAAGCTCTTAAAGGAAGAATACCGATTGATTTCCATGAAACTTTTGCAAAATACCAATTACATTGAGATTATTGGAGAACATCCGAGCTTCTGTCAGAAAGTGAGTATTTTTTTAGAAGATTTATTTGCCATTGAAACTTGGAAAACAGGAAAGGACATCTATGATTACTTTGAACAACACATAGAAATTCAAAAATGGAAAGAAGAAGAATATCCGGATGTTTTGGATGTCTTTTATGAAGTTTTATCCAGATTGTATGCAACTCAGGGAAATGAAGATTTTCCGTCCTATGAAAAGTATTTTGAAGGAAATCTCGGAAGAAATTTATATCAATTATTGTATAGAAGCCTAGATTCGATTTATTTAAAATCCGCTCAGAGTTTTTCTGAAAAAAAAATGGAAATTCGGGATTGGCATAGTGTTATGTATGAGAAAAAAAAGGAAAGGGCGGCTGTCTTCTTAAATTTGGATGATAAGAGTTTACCGAAAATTACTAACTTTTCCTATTTTTTGACGGAACATCAAAAACAACAATTGGGTTGTCAAAGTAGAGAAGAAAGTACTTTGGTGGAAAAATATCGTTTTTATCAGGCTCTATATTCTCAAAAAAGTTTGGTGTTTTTAGTGCAAAAATCTGAAGAAGATAATAAAACACTCTCCTCTTTTGCCGAAGAATTTTTACGAAATCAGGGAAAAACAATGGAAAAAAGTCCTTATTCCAAAGAGTTTTTTTTACAATCTTTGCGAAAAACTTTTCAAGCAAAAAGCTCTTGGCAGGGGGAAGAAGAAACGGGTTATCAGGAATTGAAAAAGGAAAATCAAGAATTACTTGAAAAAGGAAGCTTCCACTTAGGAGCTTATGATTGGAGAAATCTGCAAGCTTGCACAAAATACTTTTATTTTTCAAAGGTTTTGCAAGAACCTTTCCGAACGGAAGCCTTATCTTTCGGGATCAGTCCGAAGCAATTGGGAATCATATGTCATCGTTTTTTAGAAAAAATCGGGAAGACACAATGGAAGATCTTTTTAAAAGAGAAACATTTTGCCATTTCAGATGACACTTTAGTCGAATATTTGGAAGAAGAATTCCAAAGAGAAGCTCTGAGAATTCCGAGTTTTTTGAAAAATTATTTAGAAAAAATTGTATATCCCCGTATTCTTAAGAACACAAAAAATTTTCTCCATACTCTTGAGAAAAAGTATCATCAGGAAAATATTTCTCGTTTTCAAGGAGAAAAAGGAATTCAACGGGAGGGAATTTATTTCGGAGAAGATTTTACCGTTTCCTTTCAGGGAAGAGCGGATTTAATCATAGAAACGGATCAAAGAAAAGAAATTATCGATTACAAGACGGGAAAAACAATTGATGACCAATTGGATTTTTATGCTTTTTTGTTGTATGGAGAAGAGGAAAATGTGGAAGGAAGATATTTTAATCTTTGGGATGGAATTTTTTCTTCCGCCAAGAAAAAAGAAGACCTTAGCTTCTCTTTTTTCGAGGAATATTTTGAGAACTTCGAGAGAGATGAATTCTACCATATTTCGGAAAAAAAATCTTTCTGTATCTATTGCCCTTATCAAAAAATTTGTAGACGAGAGGAGGAAGTATTATGAAAAGACTTGTCCTAAAAGCAAGTGCGGGAACAGGAAAAACCTATCGTTTGTCTTTGGAATATCTACTTTCTCTCTATCGGGGAATTCCTTATTCCGAAATTTTTGTCATGACCTTTACCAGAAAGGCAACGGCAGAAATTCGAGAACGGATTTTGGAGTTTTCTGCAGAAATTTTATCTCATTCGGAGAAAGGAAAAGAATTAGTGGAACATTTGCAGGTATTGGATTCGACTCTTTTTTTGAAAGAAGAAGTTCTGAAAGCTGCCTATGATTCCATGTTAAAGAATAAAGATAAGATTCGTATTTATACCATTGATTCTTTTTTTCAAATGTTATTTCATAAACTGGTCTGTCCCTATTATCAAATCTATTCGATGAAAATGATAGAAACGGAAGAGGAAAATAAGGAATATTATAAAAAAATTTTGAAGCACATCTTTTCAAAAGAAGAATTATTTGAAAAGATGAAAGTGTTTTTTGATTTATCTCCGGAAAAAAATATAGAGAATTATTTGCTTTTAATTCAAAACATCCTGCAAGAACGTTGGAAATTTTTACTCTTGCAGGGAGAGCAAAGGAAAAGAACTCCCCTAAACTTTGAAAAAACAAGGGAAGAGCATATCAAAACTTTTCAGGCTCTTTTTCAAGCCGTAGAGGAAACTAAGAAAAAAGAAAGAGGCTATTTTACTCACCCATTTTATCAGAATTTCTTCGAGCAAACGGAAGAAGAAAGAGAAGAAACATTGACAAAAGAAAGGGAACGTTTCTTTGATACCAATGTGTTTGACGGGAGAAGACTTTCCAATCGTGGAAAAGATGAAAAAATACTATCATTACGGGAAGAACTCTTGGAAGAAACGGATTCCTTCCGAAGAGACTTGGCAAAAGAGGTATACAATCAAGATATGATAGCCTTTGAAGAAAGTCTTTTTTCCATTTTTGAAGAACTGTATCAGCTCTATGATGAATACAAACGAAAAGAACGAAGTTTTAACTATGACGACATTGCCATTTACACCTATTTGACTTTATTCCGAGAAGAATTGCATCTTGTAGAAAAAAATAAGATTACAGCTTTGCTGGAAGAAATCTTGGATGTAAAAATTCACAGTATCTTTTTGGATGAATTTCAAGATACCAGTGTATTACAATGGAAAATTTTATCCGTATTTTTAGAAAAAGCGGAGGCTGTTATCTGTGTTGGAGATGAAAAGCAAAGTATCTACGGTTGGAGAGGGGGAGAAAAAAAACTCTTTGAAGATCTGCCTAAAATTTTAGGGGCAGAAGTGGAGCATTTGGATACCTCCTATCGAAGCTTGGAAAGTATCGTGGAATTCTGCAATGAATTTTTTAAATCCTATCCTGCTCTCTATCAAGAAGAAGCAATTGAGTGGAAATTTTTAGAAAGCAAAAGTCATAAACAAAAACGAGGAGAAGTGCTTTCCTATTTCCTTTCAGAAGAAGATTCTCTGCAAGCCTTACTTAGCATGATAGAAGAAAAATATTCCGGAAATTACGGCAGCTTGAGTATTCTGGCAAGAAAAAATAAAACTTTACTGCAATTGGCGGATTTTTTAGAAGAACACAAGCTTCCCTATCAACTTTCTATCGTGAAAGAACAACAGGACGAAGAGATTGTCTCTTCCTTTTTATCATTATTTCGCTATTTTTGCAGCAATGAATATCTATACTTACTGGAATTTTTTCGTTCTCCTGTGATAAAGGCTTCCAACCGAATTTTAAAAAATCTGTTAACTCATCAGGAAAATATGATACAATATATATGCTTTGGAAAGGAATGGAAAGAGAAACCGAAAGGAAGTGAAGAAATCTTTGAATTGTACCGAGAATTTCAAGAAAATGAGGCTAAGATAGGAGATCTTTGGTTGCATTGCATAGAAAAATTTTCTCTTCCGGAAAGGTTTTCAAAAGACAGTCATCTCTTAGCATATTATTCTTTCCAAGAAAGTTTGTCTTACTATGATACTTGGTTCGAATACTTGGAGGACTTGGATAGAAATAGACTTCCTAAGTTGGATATCCGGGAGGAAGAAAACAAAAATGCCATTCAATTGATGAGTATTCACAAATCCAAGGGATTGGAATTTGAAAATGTTATCTACTTTGAACCCAAAGAAAAGAGAAAAGGAAGAAAGGAACAAAATATTCTGTTTTACTTTCAAATGGCAGACGATTATTGTTCTTTAGAACATTATTTTTTAACAAAGGGAAAATACCGTAAATATATGGAATATCTTCCGAAGCCTTTTCCAAATTATTTAAAAGACTTGGAAAGAAAAGAAAAAGAAGAGGAAATCAATACCCTGTATGTCGCTTTGACAAGGGCAAAACACAATCTGTATTTATTTTTCAATGAAACGTTTCAAGGGCGAGAACTCTTGGAAAAGCTGTCTTTCGTTTCTTCTGAAATGTTTACGGAAAGTAAGGAAGAAACAAAGTTAAAAGAAGAAAAACAAGGAATTGTTTTAACGTTTCAAAAAGAAAAGAAAAGTTTTGAGGAAGATCGGAAGCAAAGACCTCAAAAATATACTCTTCAAACGGAATTACATCGAATGGAAGGATTGGCAACCCACTTTTTTTTGGAACATATAAGATATGCAACGGAAGAAGAGATTCGTTTTGCAAAACAACGTGTGTTTCAGGAATATGCCTCTTATTTCGGCATGGAAAAAATGGAACAGCTATTTTCCGAAGAAAGGATTCGTAAAATATTAACTTTGGATTCTGATATTTTTTCCAGAGATTGGGACTATATTTATCCGGAGTTCAGTATTATTTCTCCTATGGATCAGAAAAAATATGTCCTGGATCGCTTGATGATACGAAAAGCAAAAAAAGGAAAAAAAGGTTTGGTGTATATTGTAGATTATAAAACGGGAGGAAAGGATCCCAAACAGTTGGAAAACTATGAGCAAATTTTGCGAGAACTTTTCAAAAGAGAAGAAGGAGAATACGAGTTTCAGACAAAATTTTTAGAATTAGGTAGGGAAGGAGAATAGCAACATGTTATTTGATGAAGAATATAGAAAATTGGTGGACTATATCTGTGAAAAAGGAGAAATGGTGGAGGGAAAAGTAAGAACCGTCTATGCGGACGGAACTCCGGCTTATTATAAACAGATTGTCGGCTATCAGTTTCGTTTGGATAATGCAGGAGATGAGGCGTTCTTAATTACTTCTAGAAAGGCGGCTTGGAAATCCAGTATTCGAGAATTATATTGGATTTGGTATTTGCAATCGAATAATGTAGACGAACTTGTTGACTTAGGCTGCAAATTTTGGAATGAATGGAAGCAGGAAGATGGAACCATCGGAAAAGCCTACGGTTATCAAATTGCGAAAAAAACATTTCAATATCAAAATCAGTTGGACTATGTCATAGGAGAAATTAAAAACAATCCCAACAGTCGTCGAATTTTAACGGAAATCTGGATTCCGGAAGAATTGGAACAAATGGCTTTGACTCCCTGTGTACATTTGACACAGTGGACGGTCTTAAACGGAAAATTATATTTGGAAGTTCGACAAAGAAGCTGTGATGTTGCCTTAGGCTTGGTAGCAAATGTCTTTCAATATCAAGTGTTACATAAATTGGTGGCAAGGGAATGTCATTTGAGTTGTGGAGACCTGATTTGGACGATTCATAATGCCCATATTTATGATAGACATTTGGAGGATTTACAAAAGCAGGTAAAGGAAACGGGAAGGGAAAAACCGAGACTGGATTTGGGAGAAGCCGGCTTGGAAAATTTCCACCAAAAAGTAAGGGTAGAAAATTACCACCCCTTAGACAATGATTATAAATACGAAGTAGCAATTTAAAAAAGGAGATAGGTGTGGAAAAAAGAAATTTATTGGATTTGAATCAACAGGAATTGACAGAGCTTTTAGTCGCGGAAGGAATGAAAAAGTTTTATGGAAAGGAAGTATTTCTTTGGCTACATAAAAAGTTCGCAAGAAATATACAGGAAATGACGAACCTATCTTTGAAACATCGGGAAATATTAGAGGAAAAAACCTATATTCCCTATTTGAATTTATTAAAACATCAGGTGTCCAAAATTGACAAAACTGAAAAATTCTTATTTCAATTGGAAGACGGCAATACCATTGAAACCGTATTATTGCGACATCGAGATCAAAGAAATACTCTTTGTATTTCCTCTCAGGTGGGTTGCCCCGTCAAATGTACTTTTTGTGCGACAGGACAGGACGGTTTCGTAAGAAATTTACGAGTATCTGAAATTTTGAATCAAGTCTATACGATAGAAAGACGTCTAAACAAGCGAGGAGAAAAGCTGACCAATTTAGTATTTATGGGGATGGGGGAACCTTTGATTAACATCGATGCTCTGCTAAAAGCCTTGGAAATTTTGAGCTGTGAAGAGGGAATCTGCATTTCGAAAAGAAAAATTACCATTTCGACCTCCGGAATCGTTCCCGCCATTGAAAGAATTTTAATGGAAAAAACGCCGGTAGAATTGGCAATTTCCTTACATAGTGCTATCAATGAAAAGAGAAATCGGATAATCCCCATCAATAAGGCATATCCTTTGGAAGATTTATCCGCCGTGTTGTTGGAATATCAAAGACAAACCAAAAGAAGATTGACCTTTGAATACATTTTAATTAAAGATTTCAATGTATCGGAAGGAGATGCCAATGCTTTGGCGGGTTTTGCACATCAATTTGACCATATTGTCAATTTGATCCCTTGTAATCCTGTTTCGGAAACGGGATTGGAAAGACCGAGTGAGAAAAAAATAGAAAGATTCTATGAATATTTAAAAAATGTCAGAAAAGTAAATGTGAGTTTACGACAAGAAAAAGGAACGGATATTGACGGAGCTTGTGGACAACTTCGACAAAATCAAAGGAAAAAATAGGAGAAGACAATGAAAAAGATAATAAAATATATCTTTCTCCTTGCATGTTTAGGAGCAGTGGGGATAGGAATACTGATATTCGGAATCATTATGAAATACAAAATGGAACTTCCCGATGTACAGGAGCTTGTAGAAAATTATGAAGTATCCGCTCCCTCCATCATCTATGACAGAAATGGGGAAGTGGTGGATACTCTATATCAAGAAGCCAGAGATAATGTAAGTTTGGAAGAAATTCCGGAATATTCCAAGCAGGCATTTCTTGCAATTGAAGACAAACGATTTTATGAACATCACGGAATTGATCCCAGAGGTCTATTAAGAGCTCTTTTTGTAAATTTAAGAAGTGGACATGCAAGACAAGGAGCCAGTTCCATTACACAACAATTGGCAAAGAATGCTTTTTTAACCATGGACAGAACTCTTTCTCGAAAAATAAAAGAGTTGATTATCACCATTGAAATTGAACGAGTCTATACCAAAGAAGAAATCTTGGAAAAATATTTGAATGAAATTTATTTCGGTTCCGGAGCCTATGGACTCAAGACAGCAGCCAAACAATTTTTTCATAAAGACATTCAGGATATCAATCTTGCAGAAGCTGCTATGTTGGCAGGAATTCCAAATCGTCCGGAGGGATATAATCCACGTAGAAAACTGGATAATGCCATTAAGAGAATGAATATCGTTCTTGCAGAAATGAGAGAGGACGGTAGAATTACAGAGGAAGAGTATCAAGAAGCCTTAACACAAAAATTTATCTCGGAACAGGAAGCTGATCCCAAGGAGAAAACAAATAAAAAAGTTACTATTATTTATCCCAGAAAAGATACAAGGCACTATGAAAATCCGGAATTTACAAAATTGGTTGAGGATTTCTTGTTGAAAAAATTTGATGCAAATACAGTATACAACAAAGGTTTGAAAATTTATTCCACAATGGATGTTGCCATGCAAAAAACTGCAAGAGAGACTTTCAATCAATATCCTCTCCTAAAGGCCAGAAAAGGTTTGAATGGAGCTATGGTCACGATTGATCCTTTCAGTGGTCAGGTGATTACTATGGTAGGAGGAAAAGATTTTAAAATTGGAAATTTCAACCGAGCGATTATGGCAAAAAGACAATTTGGTTCTTCTTTTAAACCTTTTGTATATTTTGCCGCTCTGTTAAACGGCTTTGAAAGCAATTCCGTCTTAGAAGATTCAGCCGTTCATTATGGGAAATGGAGTCCGAAAAATGCCAATGGTATTTTCAGTGATACCAATACAACCTTGGTCAATGCTTTGGATAAATCTATCAATAGTGTCTCGGTGAAATTATTAGCAGCTGTAGGAGTTCCAAAATTCCGAGATATGATGAAGCAAGTCGATCCCAAATTGGATATTCCGGATAACTTGACCGCAGCTTTAGGAACTGCGGAGGGAAGCCCTTTACAGCTTGCAATCGACTATGCGATGTTTGTCAATGGCGGATATTTGGTAAGTCCTATTATTATCACTTCGATTGAAGATAAACATGGTAATTTATTATATGAAGTAATTCCAAGAAAGGATAAACTCTTCGAAAGTCAGGATACCAGTATCATCACTTACATGTTAAAAAGCTCCGTACAAAGTGGAACTTCAGCAAGGGCAAGAGTCATTACCAAAACGGGAGCTCCCATGGAACAGGGAGGAAAAACGGGAACGACCAACAGTGCCAGAACCGTGTGGTATGCAGGAATCACTCCGGAGTATGTGACAACGGCATATTTAGGCTATGATAACAATCGAGCTATGCCCGGTTTGGGAGGAGGAAATGCCGTAGCCCCTCTATATCATAACTATTACCAAGAGATCGTCAATAAAGGTCTCTATTTACCGGGAAAATTTTCTTTTATGGAAGATCATATCAAAAACGGAGAATTGGTCGTACAAAAATTGGATATTTTAACCGGACTTTTATCTTCCGAGGGAAGAGAATTTGTTGTGAGAAGGGGACATACGGTAGTGGAAAACGACTTCAAATATCTCAACGGTATTTCCAGCATTTTCTATGGAAATCCAAGTTCTTCGGAAGACGCGGAGGAAGAAAAAACGGAAGAAAGAGAAGAAGAAAATTCTGTAGAAGAGCAGGATCGATTATTTGAAAAATTACTAGGAGAGTAAAGGTGCTGGATAAAAATCAACAAAAAGTAGTGCAATATACCAAAGGGCCTCTATTGGTTATTGCAGGTCCCGGTTCCGGAAAAACAAAAACTTTAGTGGAACGTAGCGTTCACTTACTGGCAGAAAAAAAGATAGAGCCTTCTCAAATCTTATTGAGTACTTTTACTGAAAAAGCGGCAAGAGAATTGAGAATGCGAATTCAAAAAGCTTTGCAGGAAAAGGGAGTTTCTGTTTCCATTGAGGAAATGTATTTGGGAACCATGCACTCTATTTGGCTTCGTATACTGGAAGAATATATCACATATTCTCATTATGAGAATGGAATAGAAGTTTTGGATGAGGAAGAAGAAAAGTTCTTCCTCTATTCACAATTGCGACAATTTAAACAGTTAAACTTCTATATGGAATTTTTCGAGAGGGAACACAGTTACGGAGATTGGGCGCAAAGTCGTCTATTACAAAGTATTTTTTCCAAAATTCAGGAAGAAGCGGTCGATATTCCTTCCATTCGCAGCTATCAGGAAGAAATTCAATTTCTGAAAGCTGCTTATGAACTCTATCAAAGTCTTCTTCGGAAGGAAAATAAAATCAGCTTTTCCGCCATCCAAATGGAATTGTATCATGCCCTCTTGGAACATCCGGAATTCTTGGAAACAATACAGAATAGAATACGATACTTTATGATTGATGAATATCAGGACAGCAATCCGATTCAAGAAAGAATCATTCTTTTATTGGCAGGGAAAGAAAAAA
>UMKD01025653.1_pt1 | contig 23210 bp, 20 predicted proteins | sample 1966221 | NCBI WGS metagenome assembly UMKD01 (sample SAMEA4836167, study PRJEB28245) | human gut metagenome | biome: gut microbiome; material: fecal sample | place: Denmark | collected 2008
CCGCCACATCTGCAGTCCCTTTTGCTACTGCAGTTGTCACCGTAATTTCCTCTTCCTCTAAGTGAGCATCTTCTACCGGCAAAATCAACGGATCCGTTTTTTCCGCAATTCTCTTCATCACAGTCACTGCCTCTAAAGGATATTTTCCCTTTGCCGTTTCTCCCGAAAGCATAACGGCATCCGTTCCGTCAATAATCGCATTGGCAACGTCATTTGCTTCCGCTCTTGTAGGTCTAGGATTTTTAATCATAGAATCCAACATCTGTGTTGCTGTAATGACAACTTTTCCAACGGCATTACATCTTTGAATCATCATTTTTTGAGCAAAAGGAACTTCTTCTACCGGAATTTCCACTCCCAAATCTCCTCTTGCCACCATAATTCCATCGGAAGCTTCTAAAATTTCTTCAAAGTTATCCAAACCTTCTTGATTTTCAATTTTCGAAATAATTTGAATCCCTGCTCCTCCGTTTTCTTCCAACACTTTTCTGACCGCTTTCACATCATCCGCTTTTCGAATAAAGGAAGCCGCAATGAAATCAACTCCTTGCTCACAACCGAATTTTAAATCTTGAATATCTTTTTCCGCCAAAGCCGGTAAATTCACCTTTACATTCGGTAAATTAATTCCTTTGTTTTCTCCTAAATCTCCTGAATTCTCGGCAATACACTCCACTTCGTTCCCGGAAATTTTTGTGACTCTCATAGATAACAAACCGTCATCCACCAAGACAATATCTCCAACTTTTAAATCTTTCGGAAATCCCTCATAGGTCACAGCTACTTTATTTTGATTTCCAATCACGGATTTATCTGTAGTAAAGGTAAAAGTTTGTCCAGCTGTGATACTGACATCCTTTCCTCCTTCTAATTTTATAGTCCGAATTTCAGGCCCTTTTGTATCTAATAATAGAGCGGCTCGAATGCCTGTTTCTTTCATAGCCTCTCTAAAATTTACAATTCTTGTTCCATGCTCTGCATAATCTCCATGCGAGAAATTCAATCTCATTACATTCATTCCACTTTGCAATAGAGATTTCAACGTTTCTTTTGCTTCTGTTTTTGGTCCGATAGTACATACAATTTTCGTTTTTTTCAAAGAACTTTCCCCTCCTGTAATTCCCCTCTTAGGCTATTTTTTCTTATGATATATCTTATACCAAGAGGCTTCTTTTTTCAAATAAATTATAGAGCATTTTTTCATCTTTTTTGTTCAGAAATTTGCTTTCCTCTTACTTTGCTCGCACTTTGAAAATTACTTTTTCAATCGGAGTGACTTCTTCTTCGACTTTCATCAAAGCCAAATGGACTTCTTCCGGAAAAAGCATTAAAAATTCTCCCTCTTCGATACAAAGTTTTCCTTCTGCTTTCCCGGAATACAATCCATAATCGTTTTCCTGATCGTAGGCTTTTACTTCCTTCCCTGTTTCCATTGAAAAAAAAGCAATATTTTCTTTTCCTTGTAAGGGAATATGAATATCTATGTAAGTTCTGTGGTATTCGTAATCCATACCTTCTATATTTTTAGCCATAGCGCCTTCCGGGCAATTGTAATAAATATGTTCTCCGAATACTATATTTTTTCCATATTTTGCTTTACGATAATTTCCCGTCATAATATATCGAATCGCCTGATCCAAATATTCTGACATCCCTAAATATCGACCTATGTTTTCTATTTTATCGTATATCATGTTTCCTCCTACATTTCTCCCTTTTGTTATTATATCATTTTTTTAGTTTCGTGACCAGTTTAAAATTATCCTATGAAATACGCTTCATGTTAAAATAGGAGAAAGTGTAAAGTACATTTTCTCCCATAAAAACTGTATTCTTCTTTCTATTTGCTCATTTCATCTACAAATTTTTTCGTAATTTGTTGAGGTCTGGTAATGGCTCCTCCTACTACAACTGCAAAAGCTCCTAAATCCAAAGCCTTTTTTGCTTTTTCCGGAGTATCCAAGTTCCCCTCTCCAATCACAGGAAGAGAAACCGCTTGAATTACCTTTTCCAATTCCACCAAGGGTAAATTTCCCTTTGTATATTCCGTATAGCCGACTAAAGTCGTTCCTACGAAATCAAAGCCCAATCTTTCCGCTTCTATCGCTTCCTCTACAGAAGAAATATCCGCCATAAATAATTGATTGGGATACTTTTCCTTTGCTGCTTTCATCAAATTTTCTAAAGTATTTCCATCCGGTCTTTCCCGTTTTGTAGCATCAATCGCAATAATATCGACTCCTTCTGCTACCAGAGCTGATATTTCTTTCATAGTTGGAGTAATATAGACAGGATTTTCTCCATAGACTTCTTTGATAATTCCGATAATAGGTAAATCCACTGTTTTTTTGATTTCCCGAATATCAGAAACGGTATTGGCTCGAATTCCGGAGGCTCCTCCTACATAAGCCGCATATGCCATTCTTGACATAATATAAGAACTATGTAAAGGCTCTTCCGGCAAGGCTTGGCAGGAAACAATCAACTTTCCTCGCAAGGCTTCCATTCTTTCTTTCATTTTCTTTCTCCTATTTTGCTAAATATTTTTGATATAATTCTTTGGCTACCTTGGTTTGTTCTTCTGTGGTAGCTGCCATCGGTTTTCTACAAATTCCGGCATGAACACCTTGACACTTTAAAATTTCCTTAATGGTCGGATACAATCCGTTTCCTAAAATTCCTTCAATTAAATCATTTGTCACATGTTGAAGTTCTAATGCTTCTGCAATGTTTCCTTCTTTTCCCAGTCGGAAAATTTCTTTTGCCCGAATTCCATTGACATTGTAAGTACTTCCGATAGCTCCGTCCACTCCCATGACAACAGCCGGTAACAACATTTCATCAAATCCGGATAAAATCAATTTATCGGGATACGCCTTTCTCATTCTTTCCAATAGATAGAAATCTCCCGCTGTGAATTTCACTCCAATAATTTTAGGATTTGCAAACAATTCTCCGAATTGTGCAACATCCATATTCACTCCCGTTAAGAAAGGAATCGAATAAATAACCATGTTATTTTGAGTTTCTCTTACGATGGTTTCGTAGTATTCCTTAATTTCTTCAAAACTGAATTTATAGTAGAAAGGTGTCACGGCTGACAAACAAGGATATCCCAATTCTGTTGCATACTTTCCTAATTCTACAGACTCTTTTACATTGATACTTCCCACTTGTGCCATCATCTGTACTTCGTTTTTTGCTTCTTCCATTGCAATTCTGAAAACTTCTTTCTTTTCCTCTGTGGAAATCATAAAGTTTTCTCCCGTACTTCCTCCAACATATAAACCGTCCACTTTCATGACATCAATGTTGTGTCTTACCAATTCTCGAAGTCCCTTTTCGTTAATTGTTCCATCCAAGTTATAAGGCACCATCAATGCCGAAAAAATTCCTTTCATTCTTTTACTTCCTCCTGTTTCATTTTATCTAATAATAGGAATGCTGCTCCTAATAAGCCCGCATGATTCCCTAAGTTTGCAAATTTAAGTTCCAAACACTCCAAATAATTGGGAGTGATTTGCTTTTGTAATTCTTCTTCTATCTTCTTTTGAAAAGCTTCCCCCTGATGAGTCACAGCTCCTCCCAGAATAATACAACCAGGATTCCAAAGATAGAGTAATACTTTGAGTCCTTCCACAATATCATGAATCCACTCATCTACGATGGAAACAATATTTTCCTCCCCCTGCCAATACACATCGAAAATCTTTTTTCCATTCCAATGCTTTCCGGTTTTCTCCTGTACTTTTTGGACAAGGGCGGACATAGAAGCATATTTTTCATAAACTTCCTGCTTATTTTGTAAATATAGTTTTCCAAATTCTCCGGCTACCGAAGAGGCTCCTCGATATAATTGGTGATTCAGAATAATTCCCCCGCCAATTCCTGTTCCAATTGTTAGACACAGAAAATCTTTTTTTCCTTTTCCTGCTCCCAACCATGCTTCCCCCAAGGCTGCACAGTTGACATCATTTTCCAAAACACATGGCAAATGATATTTCTCTTCCAAAATCTTTACCAATTTACAACCGATCCAACCGGGAATAATAGGATTTCCTCCTACGACTTTCCCTTGCATAGAGTCAATCTGACCGGTTGCAGAAACGGCAAGACCCAAAATTTCTTCCGATAAATATGTTTGAATGAGTTCATCCAATTTGAAAAGCAAAGTTTCAATTCCTTTTTCCGCTTCCGTAGGAAGATTTCCGGAGGAGAGAATCTCTCCTCCGGAAGATACCAAAGCATATTTAATATTTGTTCCACCTATGTCAATCGCAATGATTTTATCCTGTTTCATACACTAAGCTCCCATGATTAAATTCGGTAAGAAAATAATAATTTGTGGGAATAAGGTAATCACGACCAAGGTGATAAAAATAGGAAGTAAGAAAGGCAATACTCCTTTCGTTACCGTACTTACCGGCATTTTTCCTACCTGTGCCACCACAAACAATGCCATTCCCATTGGCGGAGTTAAAATTCCTATCATCATATTCAAAGTTGTCATAACCCCAAAGAAGACTAAATCAATTCCCACTTGCTCCGCTACAGGAATTAACATCGGCAATACCAAAAATTGTAGTGCCAAAGCATCAATAAACATTCCCAAGAACAATAACAGCAAGTTAATCATGACTAATACTGTCAAAGGTGAACTTGCGAATTGAATGAAAAGTTCCGCAATTTTCATAGCCACTTGTTCTCTCGCAATCATATCTCCAAAGAAGGTAACCGTGATAATCATCAAAACGGTAACTCCACTGATTGCCATTGCTTCGACGCAGTGTTGAAATAATCCTTTCCATGTCAATTCCTTATAGATAAACATTCCTAAGATCACGGAATACAGAGCTGCTACAACAGCCGCTTCTGTCGGAGTAAACATTCCGGAAAAAATTCCTCCAATGATAATAATCGGAGTTAACAAAGCCCAAAATGCCTTTTTAAAAGCTTCCCATCTTTCTTTCGGAGTACATTTTTTTGCTTTTTTATATCCTCTTTTTTTACATACAAAGTAGTTCATAATCATCAGAGCAATGGTTGTCAAAACTCCCGGTACAAAGCCTGCTAAAAATAATTTGGCAATCGACTGATTTGCAATGACTCCATAAATAATCATACTGATACTTGGAGGAACCAAAGGTCCTATAATACAAGAAGCCGCCGTAATTCCCCCACAAATATCGTCATCATAGCCCTCATCTCTCATGGCTTTGATTTCCAATTGTCCCAATCCTCCGGCATCTGCAATCGCAGAACCGGACATTCCGGAGAAAATCAAACTGGCTGCCACATTGACATGTCCCATTCCCCCTGTATAATGTCCTAAGCTTGCCTTTGCAAAATAGAAAATTCTTTCTGTAATTCCGGAACCGTTCATCAAAATTCCTGTCAAAATGAAGAAAGGAACGCTCAATAAGCTGAAACTGTCCACACTATCTACAAATTTAGAAGAAGCAAAATAAGCGACCGCCCATTTTGTCATAGAGAAATACGCCATAGAGGAAGCCAATAAAGACCACCCCACAGGAACTCCCGCGAAAATCAAGATCAACCATAACACTAGGGCAACATACACTGAATTTCCCCGTAATTTAAAATATTGTGTCATTTTAAAGATCTTAAAGACAGAGGGTTGAAAAATCAGCAGTGCCATGAAAAGAATCATAAAACCGAGAATAATTTTGGGAGAAATCAAAACTTTTTCCTTTTCCCAGTTCTCTTGATAGGCTTGAAAAAAACGAATTAACATCAAAATCGAAATGACCGGCAAAGCAATGTACATCCATTTTGCCGAAATCCCTAAAGATACCAATTCAATATCCGCTTTCTTCTCTATCAATAAATATCCGAAATAGCTGAAAGAAGTGATACATAAGAAAATAATGATTTGAATTCCCGTAAAAATTACTTTTTGCAGTTTTTTAGGCAATCTCGCATACACGAAGTCAATCATAACGTGAGATTGTGTACGTATTCCCATACTGATTCCCAGCATTCCCACATATACGAAAAACAATCTCGCCAGTTCCTCACTCCAGATCAAAGGATCATCCAATATTTGTCGTGATATAATTTGTAATACAAGGACGATGAACATTCCTACAAATAATGTTCCTCCAATCCATTCCTCTAACTTATTAAAAAATTTCATAGCTATGACTCTTCCTCCTATTTAGCGGCAGCTTGAATTTCTTTTAAGGCCTCTTGTCCTATCTTTCCATTTTTCTTTGTATATTGATCATAGAAAGGTTTCATCGCTGCTCTAAATTCATCCAATTTCGGTTCTGTAATTTTAACTCCTTTTTGTTTGAAGAAATCTTTCAAAGAAGCTTCTTCTTTTTCAAATAATTGTGTATGATATTTTGCTGCTTCTATCGCCGCTTCTTTGACTACTTTTTGTAAATTAGCCGGTAAATCTTCCATGGTAGAAGCACTTACCAAGTACAATTGGTCGTTTAAGATATGATTTGTCATGGCAATGTATTTTTGTACTTCATAGAATTTTTGAGCTTTTACTGCTGACAACGGATTTTCTTGTGCATCTACAGAGTTGGTTTGAAGAGCTAAATATACTTCCGAGAAAGCCATTGGAGTAGGTGCAGCTCCTGAATATTTTGCAAAGGCTAAGTTTGCAGGTGCATTCGGAACTCTCAATTTCAATCCCTTCATATCTTTGATAGAGTTAATCGCCTTGTTGGAGCTGGTTTGTCTTGTTCCGTTATAGGCTTGAGATAATACAATGATGTTTTTCTTTGTTTCAATTTTTTTCAACAAATCTTTTCCAAACTTTGTGTTAAAAGTTGCATTTTGCATATGTTTAAAGTTTTTGATCATATAAGGTAGAGTATACACTTCCGCTTCCGGATAGAATGTGGAAAATCTTCCCATTTCCGCGAAAGTGAAATCTAAAACTCCTCCTTCCAATTGTCCCATCATATCCAAGTCATTTTTTCCAAGTTGTGCGTCCGGATACAATTTTAATTCAATTTCTCCCTTGGATTTTTCTTTTAATTGTTTTGCAAAAAATTGTGCCGCCTTGTATTCATTTGAGGAAGTTCCCGCCGTCATTCCCATTTTCAATTCATATTCCGCTGCCAATGCCGCAGTTGCCATTGCTCCAAATACTAATCCCATTGCTACTAATTTTTTCAAGTTCATACTCGTTCTCCTCCTACTTTTTTTCTAAATTTTCTAAATATATTATTTTGGAGTTTGTTTTACTCCATATTTTTGGAATTTTTTTATTTTGATACAAAGTTTGAAATAATAATTTTCCGGCAAAGGAAGCCTCTTCATAAACTTCTTCCGTCACCGTTGCAATTATCTTTTTTTCTAACAACAACTGTTCAATTTCTTCGCTCATTCCGTTCACAACAATATGCTTTCCTACAAACCAGGAATCCGGCAATTCTTTCATAATATCCTGTGCATATCGATTGCTGAAGACTCCCTGAATTTTCTTTTCTTGAGATAATTTTTTTAAGAGTTCTACACTTTCTTGAATTCCTTGACAGGAATAGGGTCCCAAAATATCCAATTCCTCTTCCGAAATTCTTTCACAAAATCCTTCCAAATAATCTTGGGTGGATAATTTATCATCTCCATTGTCTAAAATAACCAAGCTCTCTCCTCTCCTTAAACAGTGAGCCAAAATATTGGCTACAATTCTTCCCTGTCTATGATAATCGGTTCCTATATGAGCTATATCGGAATGAAGTTGCATTGTTAAAGAAATCACCGGGATTTTTTTTAAATGAGGTTTTATTACATGATAAATTTTCTTTTTTTCCAAAGGTACAATTAAAATTCCATCAACTTGTTTTTCTTGAGATAGAATATTCTCTAACGCTGCAACTTGTTCCTGAGCTTGATGAATATCGTGAAGATGAACTTCTATTTCCAAACGATATTTTGCATATTTTTGTTGTATTTTTTGCATGCCTCTTTGAATTTCACCGGTGTAGAATTCATTTTTTGATTTTACTACAAAGGCATGCACTATCTTTTTTCTTCCTGCTAAGGAGCTTCCCAAATAATTCTTTTCATATTTGGTTTCTTGTATCAAATCCAAAACTTTCTTGCGTGTCTCTTCTTTGATAGAAGAATTTTCTTGTAAAGCTCTGGCAACTGTCGTTCGACTGATTCCCAACATTTCCGCTATTTTTTTTTGGGTCATCATAGACTAACGGAACTCTCCTCTAAAAATTCTCGGGGTTCTCACTCCGGGTTTAATTTCTCCATTGATCGAATACAGTATATTTCCATGCTTCAACAAAGCAGCCCCACATGGTGCATCAAAAGGAACTTCTCCAATACTTCTCCATCTATTTTCTTTCGCATTGAATACCAAGATCTTACGATTCCATCCATATCGGAAAGGTTCTTTCCCAAAATATTGTGCCTTATAATCCGCCAATTCTTTATCCTTTAAATTGCTTAATTTATCACTGGCTTCATTCCATAAATCATGATTAAATCCTCCAATCACCAACATTTCATCTTCCGATATTTTTACAGAATTTGCTCCCAACAACAAAATTTTTTCTCCGTTTACTACAACATCCGCTACTTTTTCCCAAACATTTTTTTCAAAATCATAAGCATATCCGTCAATATAGGATACGGAGCTTCCTCCACTGAAGACATAGAATTTTCCGCTCAATACTTGTCCTACCGTTTGTTGTCTTGCTTCTCCCGGAAAAGCTGCCAATTCTTTATTTTCCCCCGTTTTCAAATCCAAGACAAAGAAACGATTGCTGTTTTTTAATTTTCCTTCTTCGTGTTCTATCTTTCCAACACCATAGTAAATTTTACCATTTTGATAAGTAGCCACTCCATTTTCGAAACCATGTGTCAATTCCGCTACTTTTTCTATTTTCATTTTTCCGTTTTTTACACTTACTTTTAAAACATCTTTATTATGAGCAGCTTCCGGACTTCCTCCCAAGTAATAGATTTCTTTTCCGGTACTTACACTCGCTCCATAACCAATCGGAGTATTCCATTGGATTTGTTCCACAAGATCCAATCCATTTTTACTTTCTTTCAACAAGTAAATATCCTTATGAGTCACTTTAGATCCGCCTTCTGTCAAAGGTTTTATCGGAAAGTTTGCTCCTCCTCCCACAATGACATAATCATCAATCATCCCTTGTAACAAACCGGCTGTTCCGATATTCTTGTCGTAAGACTTCTGAGCAGGTAATGCTCCAACCGCTTCCCAACTGATTCGATGCTCCGCAAAACTAAAACAACTACAAGTTAAAAATAAAATGCTCAATAATTTTTTCATATGAATCTCCTTTCTAAAAATGTTCTCGTGTACATACTTAGTATATAACACATTTTGTAACAAAATGTCAACTAACTTTTTAAAAATTGAACATTTCTTCTTTATGAAGTAAGAAAAAAGAAGCCGATTTTTGATAAACACACCGACTTCTGTTTTCATTTTATTTTTTTAATGTTGAAAATTCAATAGCACCTTCCAAAAAATATTTTTGTGCCACAAAATCATTTGGATACTTTTCTTCCGCCTTTGCCAGGATTGCTCGAAAATCCCCTTTCGACATTCCATGATGCAAAGAAAGTTCTTCAATTTCTTTTTTTGCCCTTTGATTTTCCAATTCTACTTTTTGAGTTTCCATCTTTACTTTTTCTTCCACTCTTCGAACCATATCCTTGTATTGAGCCACTTCTCTGTCGAATTCTCCTACCTGCTTTTGAAAGTTAGTTCCATACATTTGATGCAAACGAACAATGATAATTTCTAAATCTTCTTTGGGAATATCCGAATCATAGGCCTTATTTTGTAAACGCACATAGGCTTCTTTGGCATCTTCTACCTCTTGTCGTCGTTCTTTTCCGGAACCCGAAAAATGATTAAAAATCTCTCTTTCCACATCTCTAGGAATGTCTTTTACTGTAAAAGGTCCTGCAAATCCATGCAAAGCTATACTCATCATCAATACTAAAATTCCCCATTTTTTCATCTTCTATTCCTCCTTTGCTCTAACGTAATTCTCGCTTTACTTTCTCCAAAAGACGTAATACCGCATTATCTCTGTCCTTATAGCTCTCTCCGCCCAAAATCACGACAATAAACTCTCGAGAACCGTCCTTGCTGGCTACCGTAATATTGTATTTTGCTTCCTTATGATATCCCGTTTTGATTCCGTAAATTCCCTCTTCTCCTATCAAGTGATTTCGGTTTCGAATATTAATTTTTCCATGATGAATTTTCATCTGTTTGATTCCCGCAATTTTCATATATTCCGGATATTTAATCGCCTCTAAGGACAATTTATAAATTCCTCTGGCAGTCCCGATGTCCATCGGTTCTTTTGTGTAACGACTTGGCAAGCCTGCAGGACTGTAGTAGGAAATTTCTTTGGAAATTCCCATTTCTCTCGCTTTTTTGTTCATTTTTTTTATAAAATTGGAAATACTCCCCTTTCCGATATGTTTTGCAACCGCATAGGCAGCATTGTTGGCGGAATAAATAGCGGTCGCTCGAATTAAATCCAAAAGAGTAAAAGTTTCTCCGGGCTTCATGGAAATTCCACTTCCTCCTTTATTATATACATCTTTCGTAATGACCACCTTATCCTCAAGGTGAGCTTCTCCATTTCGAATTGCATCAAAGGTTACCAATAAGGTCATGACTTTTGTAACGGAAGCCATAGGCAATTTTTTATCAATATTTTTACTATAGTAAATATTTCCTTTTGTATCCGCCACCAAGCCTGCCAAATAAGTATCCTCTTTGACTGTTTGTGAAACTTTTTCTGCTTTCGTAGCTTTTTCTGCTATGTTTTTGGTCTCCGGAGTTTTTATTTCCTTGACTGCCTGCACTTTTTCCGGGATAACTTTTTTTTCTTTCGAAACAACTTCTATTTCTTTCTTTTCTTTCTTTTCTTTCCTTTCTTTGCTCTCTCCTTTTTGATTCTCTTCTATCTTTTTCTCGATCGCTTTTTTTTCCGGAACTTCCATCTCCGAAGTCTTTGTTTCTACTTTTTTCAGTTCCACTTTTTGTATTTCGACAACAGGAGCGATTTCCTCTTGCAATAATTGATCAATCGTTTGTATTTCTCGAATCTCCGCCGCTTGTACCAATAGAGATATTCCCAATAAACCGGTTATTATCCATTTTCTTTTCATATCTATATACTGCCTCTCTTATTTTCGATAATTTACAATTCTCTTTTTATCAAAAAAAAGAACCTCTATTGTTTATTATATCATAAATCAGTAGAGGTTTCTTTATAATTTTATATTTTTTTTATTTTGTTGCTTTTTTTGCCATATAATCTTCAATTGCCATTTTAATCGCCTCTTCTGCCAACACGGAACAGTGCATTTTCACTGCAGGCAAGCCACCCAAAGCATCTACCACTTTTTTATTGGTCAATTGCAGTGCTTCTTCCACAGTTTTTCCTAACACCAAATCTGTTGACACGGAAGAACTTGCGATTGCGGAGGCACAACCGAAGGTTCTAAATTTCACATCCGTAATGATATCATTTTCAATTTTCAAAAAAATCTCCATAATATCCCCACAAGATGGATTTCCTACTTTTCCATATCCGTCCGGATTTTCAATTACTCCCACATTATGCGGGTTCATAAAATGGTTCATCACTTTTTCTGTATATTGCATCTTTACCGTCTCCTTATTTTTTCATAAAACTTTATTGTCTAATTTCTTTATTTGTTATTCTGAAAAGCATTCCACAAAGGAGAAATACTTCGTAGTCTTGTTACCGTTTCCACAACCGCTTCAATTGTATAATCAATTTCTTCTTTCGTATTATATTTTCCCAAAGAAAAACGAATGGTTCCATGAGCACATTCCGCCGGAATATTCATGGCTAATAAAACATGAGAGGGTTGTAAACTGTCGGAAGAACAAGCGGAACCCGAACTGACTGCAATTCCCTTGCTGCTTAAGGTCAATAAAATGGACTCTCCCTCCAAATATTTAAAAGTAATGCTGGAAGTGCCCGGCAATCGTTTTACTGATTTTGCATTGACGACAATTTCAGGAATTCTTTTCAATAACTCTTCTTCAAAATAATTTCGTAAGCTTTCTTCCCGCTTCCATTCTTCTTCCATAACAGCAACGGACATTTCCAATGCTTTTGCCATTCCCACTGCAAATGCTACATTGCTGGTTCCGGGTCTTCTTTTATTTTCCTGGCTTCCTCCTGTCAACACTTTTCCGAAACGAACCCCGCTTCGAATATACAAAGCTGCAATTCCTTTGGGAGCATGAAATTTGTGCCCGGAAAAAGATAATAAATCAATTCCCATTTCTTCAGGGTGAATCTTTAATTTTCCCATCGTTTGTACTGCATCCACATGGAATAAAATTCTATGTTCCTTTGCCATTTTTGCAACTTCTTCTATGGGTTGGAAAGACCCTACTTCATTATTTGCATGCATGACACTGATTAAAATGGTATCCTCTCGAATGGCATTTTTCAGTTCTTCCAGTTTCAAAACACCATTTTCATCTACCGGTACCATAGTTATTTCAAATCCTTCTTCCTCTAAATCCAAATAAGTATTCTTAATCGCAGGATGTTCTATCGTCGAAGTAATAATATGTTTTCCTCTATGTTTATAAGCTTTTGCAATTCCGCGAATTGCCAAATTATCCGCTTCACTTCCGGAAGCTGTAAAAATAATTTCCGATGGTCTTGCCTTTAAAATTCTTGCAATTGTATTTCTTGCCTGAGTCAATGCCTGACTGGTTTCGTTTGCAAACAAATGTAAACTGGACGAATTTCCGTAATATTCCGTTAAATACGGTACCATTGCTTCAAATACTTCCGGATCTACCTTGGTTGTTGCATTATTATCCAAATATACTCTCATATCCCTTCTTCCTTTCCATCTTAGAATTTCTTTCCTGACTATGTTATATCATTCTTTACTTTATTTGTCAATTATTTTTTTCCCTTTGCAAAACTCTGAAATCTCACATTGATTGCAACGCGGTCGCCTTGCAATACAGGTATCTCTCCCCTGTAAAATTAAATAATGAGAAAAGTCAATCCAAGATTTTTTAGGAACAATTTTCATCAACTCTCGTTCAATTTTAATGGGATCCTCCTCCTGCACGAATCCAATCAAATTGCTCAAACGCCTTACATGAGTATCCACCGTAATTCCGTCCGCCAAGCCCCAAATTTCTCCACGAACCACATTTGCCGTTTTCCTTCCTACTCCTGCCAGATTCACAAGTTTATCCATATCTTGAGGAACTTCTCCCCCATATAATTCCAATAATTGTTGACTGCATTTTTTGATATTTTTTGCCTTATTATGATAAAATCCCGTACTACGAATCCACTCTTCAATTTCTTCCACTTCCATATTGGCAAACTGCTCCGGAGTGTTCACATGGGGAAACATTTGCTTCGTTACAATATTGACCCTGACATCTGTACACTGTGCTGATAAAATTACAGCGACCAACAATTCGAAAGGACTCTTGAAGTCCAAAGCACACTTCGGTTTCCCAAACTTTTCTTCCAAGCGTTTTAGAACTTCCCGCACCCTTTGTTTTTTATCCATTCTTATCCTTTCTTAGTTTCACTTCTTTCCGATATATTTCCTTTTTATATTTTCGGAAACCGCAATTTAAAAATAATCTTTGAGAACACTTATTTTCCTCTAAAATAAAAGCAATGATTCCTTCCACTTCTATTTCCGAAGAAAGTACGGACATACTCTCCAGAAGAGCTTTTTTGGCATAGCCTTGATTCCGATAATCTTCTCGAATAAAAATACTGACAATAGCTTTTTCTTCTTCCAACTCGTATCGAACCGTTCCCACGAATTTTGTTTCCTGCTCTATAATATAAAAAAAGTAGGCATCGGAATGAAGTACAAAACGATACCAACTTTGATGAGCTTGCCATTGCTTTTCTTCTTCCTCTTTATAATATTTCTTTACATATTTTTTGTGAATATATTCATAAATGGTCGGAATATCTCTTTCTTCCATTTTTCGAATTTGAATGTCCAAAAGTATCTCCTTATTTACGAATCAATTGGTAGAATTTCTTCTTTCCTAACTTCAACAAAGCATCTCCATGAAAACTTTCTTCCGAAATCAAATAAGCGGGATCGGACAGTTTTATATTTTCCAAGCTCATTGCCCCTTGTTGCATCAAACGTCTTCCTTCACTCTTGGTTTTTAATACGTTATTGTCCACCAAAACACTTAATAATTCTTCTCCGAGAGCTACTTCCAACTTCGGAACCGTTGTCAAATCCGTTCCTCCTGAAAATAATGCCTCTGCCGCTTTTTGAGCCTTGAAAGCTTCTTCCTCTCCATGAATCATCTTGGTAATTTCAAAGGCCAGCACTTTTTTCGCTTCGTTGATTCGTTCATCTTGGAAAGAAACGAAACGCTTCACCTCTTCCATAGGAAGAAAGGTTAACAAGGATAAACATTTTTCCACATCGGCATCGTCCACATTTCTCCAATACTGATAAAATTCATAAGGACTTGTTTTTTCAGGATCCAACCATAAAGCTCCCTTTGCCGTTTTTCCCATTTTCTTTCCCTCTTTATTGGTAAGCAAGGTACAGGTCATGGCATAGGCAGATTTTTGTTCTTTTTTTCGAATCAACTCCACCCCGGCGATCATATTGGACCATTGGTCATCTCCCCCTAATTGTAAAACACAGTCATATTTTTTGTTTAATATCAAAAAATCGTATCCTTGCATTAGCATATAGTTAAATTCCAAGAAAGAAAGTCCATTTTCCATTCTGCTTTTAAAACATTCCGCCGCCAGCATTCGATTCACAGAAAAATGAGAACCGATATCTCGAATAAAATCAATATAGTTTAAATCCCATAGCCAATCCGCATTGTTCGCTAAAATTGCTTTTCCGTCCGAAAAATCAATAAATTTTTCCATTTGTTTTTTGATACAATCAATGTTATGCTGAACCGTCTCTCGCGTCATCATGGTTCTCATATCCGTTCTTCCGCTAGGATCCCCAATCATTCCGGTTCCTCCGCCTACCAAAGCAATCGGTCTATGTCCATATTTTTGCATATGTGCCATGAACATCATGGCAATAAAGTGTCCCACATGTAGGCTGTCTGCGGTAGGATCAAATCCGATATAAAAAGTCACTTTTTCTTTTTCCAATAATTCTCGAATTTCTTCTTCATGAGTAAATTGTTTTAAATATCCTCGTTCCTGTAAAACGTGAAATACATTTTCCATGTTCTTTTTCTCCCCTTATTTTATTTTCCTTGATATTCTAGCATATTTTTTCAAAAAAAAAAAGTCCGATGACACAATCCTTCATAAATTGTATATTTGAGATTGACATTTTCCGGTTTTTAGTGCTATAATAGCGAAAATTTACTACGTTTTACTAAGAAGGAGGAGAAAATGAAAAAATTACTACTATTTTTATGTTTATTGCAACACATTCAGGCACAAGCAGCAACATATTCCGACTATAGTCGGAATAATCGAGAACATTACCATTACAGCAAGTACCCTTCTGTAGAAAGACAGCATCACTGGGAAAATCCTGCCACTCCGGTAGCGGAAAAAAAGCCCAGCGGAAGAGGAGTTACCGTTGCTGTCATGGATAGCGATTTTAATTCCTCAAATTTTTACGATGCTTTAAAGTATCGATTTTTATCTCCTGAGCGATTTCAAAATTATTCCGACGTTACGGGGAATCATTCCTTTTATGGAAATCGTTCCGATCATGGTTTTAATGTAGCCAGAGTGATTGCCGACAACACAAGAGGGGTTGCAAAAAATACCTCCATTTTAGGAACCAGTTTCGGAGTAGGGCGAACAGGTATTCACTCCGATCCTGACAAATATCGACATTTATTTTCCATTCGTCCCGACATCAAAATATATAACCAATCTTTTGGTCAGACTATGGATATTACACAATATAAAAGGCATATTTTCAATATCAACGGGGTTTATACTGAAAACGATTATACAGAGAAGCAATTTAAAAACTTTTTAGAGGAAAGATTCGGACACTACAAAGAAGGAGTAAACAAAGATATCCTATTCATTTGGGCTGCAGGAAACATGGAGAAAAGAGGGAATTACTACACTCTTTATGAAAATCCTTTAGTGGAAGCCGGTCTTCCTTATTATATGCCGGAATTGGAAAAAGGTTGGCTTTCCGTAGTTGGATTAAATTTTACGAAAAACGCTCCCAGAGAATACACAGGGGGAATTCTTGGAGCACACTTGGCACGAGCCGGTGTAGCCGCAAGATGGACAATTTCAGCCGATGCCGTTTTTCACAACGGACAATATGAAATGGTCGGTTCTTCTTTTGCCGCTCCCAGAGTTGCAGGTGTAGCCGCCCTTATCAAAGAAAAATATCCTTGGATGGGAGCCAATGAAATTCGTCAAACCATTTTAACGACAGCCAAACGTCCTCAAATGTATGAAACGGCAAAATCAAATAACGGCAATACTTTTGTCTTGAAACCGATTGCTTTAAGCTTGGAAGAAGGAACTCGTCGAATGGGATGGGGAATCTTAAATGAAGATAAAGCAATACATGGTCCTGCTATGTTTGTCAGAGAGCTTGTAGATTTAACCGATCCCGTCGGGCATCGTTTTCAAGCAAACATTCCTTCTCGGGATACACATTCTATTTTTGCAAATGATATTTCCGGAAACGCCGGTTTAGAAAAAAAGGGACTTGGAAAACTATCTTTGACAGGAAATGCTTCTTATGAAGGAGATACCTTAATTCAAGAAGGTATTTTGGAGGTTTATAAAAATTTACAATCTCCTGTTCATATTTTATCAAGGGGAAGATTGCACTTATTTCCGGAAACGGTTATTCATCCGAAGTCTACCGTAACTGCAGTGAAAAACGAAGGAATTGTCGAAAATTTCGGAAAAGGTGCCGTTATTCATGGAGATTACTTCGGAACAAAAAATTCAAAGTTGATTGCAAATCTGCAATCACATTTAAAAGTCAACGGAAAAGTTTCTTTGGAAGAAGGAACGGAATTTCTTCCATATTCTGATGAATACATCGGACTTAGCCCTGTTTCCAATGAAATTTTAACGAGTACCGAACCCATTACTTTTATCAAAGAGGCTGTGCCTTCCGCTGCTATACCGTCTTCTCAAAGAGGGGTTGGACGTTTTTCTTCAAGATACAGAAGTCCTTTGCTATTAAAGAGTATATTCAATATTCACGAAAATTCTATTCACTTATCTATGCAAAGAAAGGCACTCCCTACCGTTATGCTGAACGAAGCGGAAAGTACAAAAAATGTCGCAAACAACTTGGAAAACATCTTTGTTGCGGCAGATAACGGAAAAGTAAGTGAGGAAACGTTATCTTCGTTAATCGGATTGCAAACTTTAAGCACTCGTGAAGACCTGAACAATCAGTTAAATTCTCTTTCAGGAGAGATCTATGCTTCTGCACAAGCCTTGACATTTCAACAAAGTCAAACGGTAAATCGAAATCTGAGCAATCGTCTTTTTTCCATGAAGCATGAAAAAGATCCTACATACAAGTCAAATGCTTGGTTGAGTTACTTTGCTTCTCGTGGAGAGTTACGACAAAAAGGATATGATTCTGCAAAAACGATTTTACATGGCGGACAATTTGGAATGGATCGAATCTTCTCCGATAAATATATTCTAGGAACTGCGATTGACTATTCTTATTCCAGAGCGAACTTCCAAAAATATGCCGGTCGCAGCAATAGTGAATCTGTCGGTCTGTCTTTCTATGGAAAGCTTCTGTTAGCTTCCGATTTCTATACACAAGCAAGACTTGGAATCAGTCGAATTTCAACCAGAGTTGAGCGGGAAGTCTTACATAAAAAGTCCGATATTCATCATAAAGATACCATGTATTCCTCTTATATTGAATTCGGAAAAAACTTTAATTTCAATGCTCTTCAACTTTCTTCTTTCTTAGGATATTCCTATGATATCTTAGAACGTGGAAAATTTGATGAAAGTGTGGACTCTTTAGCAATTCGAGCCAAGAAAAAACAATATCATCGTTCCGGGATTTCAGCAGGGCTTCGAGGGGAGTACAGCATATTAAACAAAGATGGAAAACAAACATATCTAAATCTATATACTTCGATTGAAAAAAATATCAAAAGTTCTTCTCTTGCTTTTGATGCAAAATATCATGGAGAAAAAGAAGGTATGGCTCATTTTGAAGGAATACGATTACCAAAATATACCCTTTGGAACGGACTGGGAATAGAACAGGATATCAGCAGTCAAAGTTCCGCATATCTAAATTATGATATGAAAATAGAAAAAGATAAGATTGCAGATCAAATAGTAACGATAGGTTTTAAATATAAATTTTAATAATAGCTAAGGTATAACAGGGGCTTATCCCCTGTTATATTCTTTTATTGTATTCAGAAAATCCTTTGGAATCTTTTTTACTTTTTGACTTTGATAATCATAGGCCAACATCTTTGTACTTCCTTCCATACAGAGTTCTCCTGTTTCATTGCAAATTTGATAGAAAAATGTAAAAAAGAGTTTTTCAACTTCAATTTTGGAAATCCCAATGGTAATCGCATCTTCTAAAAAAAGTTGTTTTTTATATTCTACAGAAGCACTTTTTTGTATCAGTCCTACTCCTTCTCCCAAACATAATTCCGTATACCCGTGACTTTCCAACCACTGTTTTCTAACTTTTTCAAAAAAAACTAAACTTTTTTCATTTCCCACATGATTTCCTACATTCATATCTTCTTTTTGTATTTTATAAATCACTTGAAACATTTCTTTCCTCCTTTATTTCATATTATATCATTTTTTTGAATTTTTTCACTTTATTTTCCTTCCTTTAGATGAAAATAATTTTTCCAACAATAAAAATTTGACTTTTAAAATAACTTTATATATAATTAAATGCATTTAAAATTAAAAAAAGAGAAGGGGAGAAAAGATCATATGAAAACAAACATTATATTTCTAAGTTTTTTGCTTTCCAGTGTGATTTCACTTGCAGAAACTATCATTCAATTGCCGGAAAGCAATATTCAATCCGATTATGTGGAAATCAATAAGATGAAAAATCTCAAAAATATAATCGTGATTGAAAAAAAAGAAATTCAGGAGAAAGGGTATACGAACTTATCCGCTGTATTACAAGATATTCCAAACATTCATGTCGGAACAACCAGTTGGGGAGAAATTGATATTCGAGGTCAGGGAGAAGGACATGCAGCAAAAAATCTGCAAGTGTTAATCGATGGAGCTCCGATTACCACTTTGGTAAATCACCCTTTGCAAACGAATTACGACGTAGTTCCGGTAGAAAATATTGAAAGAATTGAAATTATTCCCGGAGGAGGTTCCATCATTTATGGTTCGGGGACAGCCGGAGGAGTTATCAATATCACTACCAATCTAAGTCGTTTACACAGACCAATAAACATTGTAGAAGTTTCCGCCGGAACCGGTGGAGAAAAATATAATCTTGCCTTTGGCCATAGAGTTAATAAGAAGCTGAACGTGCAATTATCATATCTTCGAAATAATCAGAATCTATATTTCAAAGATACCTATCGACACAGCAACTATTTCACGGCAGGATTACATTATCAAATCTCCGACAGACAAAATTTGTCTCTACGATATAGCACTCTAACAGAAGATGGAAAATTTGTTCGAAATATTCTATATAAGAAGTTAAAACAAGAGGGGAAAAATTATCGACCGGAAAAGAAAAAAGTAACCGCCGGTTTGGACAAAGACGGACATAAAATTGAAAAATGGATGGACGGATATTCCAATGCCAAGAGAAATATGGACAGCTTCAATCTAAGTTATCGTTTCCGACTTGGGGAAAACTCAACTTATCTTATGGATGCCTTTTACAATAAGGGACATTTTTCCAATATGGCTTTGAGTGATCAGACCATGTATCATCATACCTACGGAGTTAAAAATAAATTGGACTTTTTCTATGCAAAGAATACTGCTTTTGACGGAAGCAGCTTGTTGATTGGATTGGATTCTTACCAACAGGATGCCAAATTGGAATACGATGATTACAAATCTTTAAACTATAAAGATAAAACTTACTACACCAAACCGCTTTCCTTTAAATATAAAAAGAAAACCAATGCTTTTTATCTATTGAATACTCTAAAATATGGAGATTGGGAGTCTTCACAAGGAATTCGAAGAGATTATACCTATTGGCATTTTGATAAGGTTGCTTCCAAAAATGAAGGAAAAGAAACCAGTCATCGCCATAACACCAATTATGAATTCAGTCTTGCCTATAAATATCGTGATACCGGAAGAGTCTATGCTCGTTATGAAAGAGGTTTTACTTCCCCTGACGGTTTGGAAATTACGGATGATTTCTCCAAACAGGACATTAAACCTACGAAAGGAAAAGATGAAATCTATGACTTATATGAAATCGGTTGGAGAGAATACTTCGGATTTACTACCGTAAATGTAACTGCATTCTATTCTTTTACGAACAATGAAATGAGCCGAAACTATGTTTTCAATGAGTTAGGATTCGGAAGAAAAACCATCAATATTTTAAAAACCAAAAGAAAAGGAATAGAATTAAGTCTGTCCCAAAAATTAGGAAACTTGGAATTAAAAGAAAGCTATGCTTATTTAAAAGGAAAAAGAACTTACAACGGAAAAGAATCCCAATTCTTAGATCCGAATGACTATGTAGATTGGTCCAATACGGGACTTCCCAAAGTTCCAAAACATTCTTTAAGCTTGGAAGCAAAATATCAATTTAGCCCGAAAATTTCAGTCGGTTTACGATATAAATACAATGGAAAATATAGTAATTTCAGTGATTTAAAACAAAAAGAAGAAGAAGGATACATCAAATCTCATACCGTAACGGACTTATCTTTACATTATCAAAATGAAAAAGGATTTCATCTGTATGGAGGAATCAACAACCTGTTCAATGAAAAATATTTTGAATATACCGGTTCCAAAATGTATACCATCATTCCTGCGGAAGAAAGAACATTCTTTGTGGGAGCGAAATATCAATTTTAAAAAATGGAGTGCTCAATGCACTCCATCTTCTATTTTACTCCATATTCTTCTAATTTTCTGTGAATTAAATATCCGGGTCCTCGCAGCAACATATCAATCAGTTCCGCTTCCGTTGCTTCGATTTGCCCCAAAGCAATAAAACTTGCCAAACCTTGAGCATAAGTCCAACAATCAAAGAATAATTCCGTTCTTTTTTCTTCTGAAATATTGTCAAAACGATTATCTTTGATAATTTCCTGCTGTGATACTTCTCGAAATTGTTCTATAATATTTCCTTCCGTATTCGGGTTCAAAAAGATATTTCGAAAAAGATTGCTTTCTTCTTTTGCAAAAATACAAAATCCCAGTCCCATATTTAAAAAAGGTAACTCTGTTCTATTATTTTGAATATACTCTAAGAATAATATTTTTGCTTTTTGTATTAAAACCTCTTTTAATTCCTCCATAGAGCGAAAAGAATTATAGATAGGAGCCGGAGAAGCTTTCATATAATCCCCTAGTTTTCTGGCTGTAATTGCTTCCATTCCTTCTTTTTTCAACATTTTAAATGCCTTCTCGACAATTTTTTCTCTGTCAAAAACTACTCTTCTAGCCATGGTCTTACACCTCCTCTATGGATATTATACTAGAATTTTTTGGTAAAGCCAAGCCCAAAAGCGGTAATACTTTTTTTGTATTTTTGTTGTTCATTTACATTGGATAATTTTTGCACCATAGGATTCGCTTTTTCTTTTACTCGCCCTTTGATATTTCCTTCTTCTCCTTTATAGAAATAATGAGCAACGGTTGCTGTTAACTCTAAAGTTGGACTATATTGATATTTTACACCTGTTCCTAGCATAAAAGAATCTAAAGCATATTCAATATCATTATAACTATCCTTTAAAGCTCCTGTTTTTGCATAATTGATAGAACCTAATACCGCCCATTTTTCATTTAATTTATATTCATTTCCAAAGGCTACTTCAAAACCATTATTATATTTTTGTCCATCCATTTTCGCATCTTTATTGAAATAATAGTTTGCAGATAATGCTGTCATCCATTTATCTGTCACTTGATATGTTGTCCCCACTGCTAAAATAGCCGGTAAATCTCTTCTTCGTTTTGCTCCGTCTTTGTATTCAGGATAATATAAATTCGAAGTGAAACCAATCGGTTCAAATCCTTTAATTGCTGGAATACTAATTTGTTTTTCTGTTGTTTTAGCCTTGAAATTTAATTTTACTCTGGAATCATATCTCATTCCGATATTCCATTTTTCATTTACCTTATAGTTTGCCCCCAATACAAATCCGATTCCATTTGCAGTTCTCTTAGAATCAATATCTGCTTCTAAGACAGCTTTCTTTAATTGACTTTGTAAAATTTTATCAATAATGCTAGGGCTACTATTTGCTTTTACTTCAATATGCCCTTTTAAACTTCGAATCCCATGTACAAATCGAATTCCCCCGGAAAGAGATAATTTATCATTTATTTGATATGCCTTTCCTAAAGTCATTTGTCCATATAAATTACTTCCTTCTGCTCTAGTTCCATTTAACACACTGACTTTGATAGGGTAATTTTGATCTTTCATAAGAATATTCGTGTTTAATTTTGCTACCAAGTCAGGAATAATTGCAGTTCCTACCACTCCATGTTTATACTTTAAGGTTCCTCCTCCTGCAATGGCACTAAAAGTAAAATACGTTGAGTCCTTTTTATTGACCTTGGTTAATGATATATTAGGAACAGGTTGTACAAAAATAGCCTTATATTCTTTTCCTTTATATTCTGATTGTTCATGTCCGGCTGCTATTTGCAACCCACCATTTACATATAATCCTTCTTCCAATTGAGTTGTTCCGGCAGGATTATAATAAGGTGATACCCCATTGATTGCTCCATTTTGAGCTTGGTTTCCTAAATATTCCGGTGCATAAGTTTGAATATGGTCAATAGATGCTCCATAAGCTGTCATACTTAATACACCGGCAAGTAATGCACATTTTAATTTTAAATTCATTTTTCCTCCCTTAAAATAAAAACATCTGTGTTATAACAATACATCTTAATATAACACGCGTTTTTAATAATGTCAAGGAATTTCCTATCATTTTTCATCTCTCTTCTTCTTTCCCTACT
>UMKD01032414.1_pt1 | contig 23168 bp, 18 predicted proteins | sample 1966221 | NCBI WGS metagenome assembly UMKD01 (sample SAMEA4836167, study PRJEB28245) | human gut metagenome | biome: gut microbiome; material: fecal sample | place: Denmark | collected 2008
GGTTTCATCTCTGCGGATGGCGTTCATATTGGTATACAGACCCTTGCCGGGGCGGAAATCATAACGATACAGTGCCATGCGTTTCCACTTTGCCAGAGAATGAACAACCTCTGCGGTTGTGCCTGTTGCGGGAATTTCAAAGCTTACGGGGCGTTCTACGCCGCTGAGATTATCGTTCAGACCTGTATGGGGGTCAACGAACAGAGGGGCGGAAACACGTTTCAGATTCAGTGTCTGTCCCAGATGTTCTTCAAAAGCGTGGTGGATCACGCCGATGGCATTCTGTGTTTCATATAAGGTTAGTTCGGAATGATAGCCTTCCGGAATATATGTTTTGCTCATCGCAAGCACCTCTTTTCTGCTGTTTCTCATATTTTTTCATAAAATATCATTGATAAAAGCTTATCCATATCATTTAGGATAACACAGAAGCAGATTTTGTCAAGGGAAGTTTCCATCAGAAAAACGGATAGGGGGTATAGGAAAAGGCTTGACAAAGAACTCCTACAGTTGTATGATATAGAAAAAGCAAATCATACATTTGTAGGAGATTGGAGGGAGACGCATGGCGGAGCTGATGCGATTGCCGGATACGGAGCTTGAAATTATGAAGGTGATTTGGGAAAACGGAGCAACGCTTTCTACCTCAGAAATAAAGGCGAGTCTGGAGGAACAACGCCCCTGGAATGTTTCTGCCTTGCAGACCTTGCTGAACCGTTTGATTGACCGTGGCTTTCTGGAAAGCTATAAGGAAGGGAAGAACCGATTTTATACCCCGCTGGTGGCGGAGAAGGAGTATCTGGCGGTGGAAAATAAGGCATTTCTGGAAAAGGTGAATAACCATTCTGTGACGAAGCTGGTGGCAAGCCTATATGACAGCCATTCCATTACCGAGGAGGATTTAGATGAACTGGCGGCATTCATTCGCTCGAAAACGGGAGGTGCATAAAAATGGAGAAAATTTTTCAGACAATCTGGGAAATGAGCCTGTTTGCCGTTCCTGTGATTCTGATTCTGGCAATTTGCTCAAATCTTCTGGGGAAACGCTATGGGGCAAGATGGCGGTATCTGGTGTGGCTTGTGGTGGCGATACGGCTTTGCGTGCCGATACAGCTGAGCCTGCCGGGGCGAATGGAGATAATGCAGGTACAGGTGCCTTCGGTGCAGAGCAGCACACGAGAGGTACTGGCGCAGAGAACACCGGATTATTTTGTGCAGAGGGATACGGCAGAGCCGACAGAGCCGGCAACGCCGATTGCCCCTGCGGAGCAGACACAGGAGGAAAGCGCGGAAAAGAGGGATGCCTTTGATTTTCTTCTTGCATATCCTTATGTGCTGTGGCTTGGCGGTGTGCTTGGGTTTCTGGCTTGGCAGGGATGGAAATATTATGATTTTCGGAGAATGTTGAAGCGAAACAGAAGAAAAATCATGGATGCGTCTGTTCTGGATACCTATTATACACTTTGCAGGGAAACGGGGATGGAAAAGCGACCTGCGATTTATTTCTGTGAGGCGTTGCCGAGTCCGCTTTGTGTCGGGCTTTTCAGAACGGCGGGGTATCTGAATTCCGAGGAGCGGGAGCCTGCGGAAATGCGGCTGATTCTGAAGCATGAGCTGACGCACTGCAAGCGGAAGGATCTCTGGTTCAAGGGGCTTCTGCTGTGGGCAAGAGCACTGCATTTTTTCAACCCCTTTGTGCATTGGATGGCACACCTTGCGGAAAAGGACATGGAGCTTTCCTGCGACCTTGTGGTGATGGCGGACTGCGGCATGGCGGAGCGCGAGGCATACAGCATGGCAATCCTGCAGACAGTGCGCGAGGCGAAAAGCAAAAATATGCAGATGAGTACGGCTTTTTCGGGCGGAAAGGAGGAATTGAAGATGCGGTTTGAAAATATTTTCGATATGACGCAGAAAAAGCGCGGCATTGCTTTATTCCTTGCGGCAGCGTTGGTGGTCTGCGGCGGTACGGCGTTTGTCGGCTGTGCGGAAAGCGAAACGACGGAAAAGACACTTTCTGGTACAGTTTACGGAGACTACACAGAGGAAACAGTGCATGAGCTTTATGGCGCGAAGCTGCAATATATCGGCGACCATATCGGCGTTGGAAAAATTCTGGGGTTACTGCCACTGCCCGAAGGGGTGACGAATGACAGCGAGGGAATTGAACTTTATACAGACAAGGAGCCTTACGGCGTGAGAAGGCATCTGCAATGGCAAAGCAACGAGGAAACCGCGTATACCGTTGGCGGGGAAAGCTATACGGATGACCGCTGGATGCAGATTCAGGGGATGATTTTCCTTGTACTGGTGGAGAATGCGGGAGATTATAATCTTTCTCTGCACCATGCGGATGCGGCGGACGGACAGGTGGTAACGTCCTTTAGCTTTGACAGAGAGCAGGCGAAGAAATATTTCGGGGAGCAGGATTTGCGTGATTTTGCGAGCGACGAGGGAACCTTCCGTAATTTTGTGCTGACGATCAACCGATATTTCTATGAAGGGATTTCGACACCCGAACAGATTCTTGCACTGTCTCAGATGGATGCGGCGGCGGCACAGGAACGGATGGAGGAGATGGCCTCCGGAGATTTTCTCGAAGAAACGAAGGAAGATCAAAGCCTATCCTATCAGATGATTCTGGCGGACAGTCTGGCAAGTGAGATTGCGGCGCAGAAGCTGACCTCCTCGAATCCTGCGGACTATCTGCACTGCACACAGTATGATGAACTGATCAAGCTGGGAGAGCCTGCACTCAGAGCGTTTCTTTCCGAATTTGCGGAGGGAAGTATCGGGGATGACTTAGAGGGCTACATCAAGACGAGTGCATGTCAGGATATTCTGGGTGAGCACAGAGATAAGGATGTTCTGCCGACACCGACGGAATGGTATCGGAATTATACTGCAACGGATTCGACGTATTGTGCGTTCTTTACCTATGGCGATACGGATACAACGCTTTATACGGAGGATTTGGCGAAGAAATATTCCATGGGCGGCGCGGATCAATACAGCGTTGTGGCGGCAGGAAAGGATGAACGCTTGCGCGCGGTTTATACGGCGCTGAGTGACAGATTCAACAATTACAGCAAAGCCGGATATACCACAACGATTTATGCGCCGCTGATTGAGGGTATCAAGGAAAGCGGAAATAGGATGCAGGTGTTTGCGGTGATTTTCGATTCCAGCTATACCATGAGCCGTACGAAGAAGGGCTATGCGCTCTTTGAGCGGGGCGGTTCTGTGGTGCCGAGCAGACTGGATTTTGAAAAGCGGAACGGCAAATGGATTCTGACGGACTGGACACAGGCGGAGGACGGCAGCTATTATGCGGACTCCATCAAGAAGATGTGCGACGGAGACAATGCACTGGCGAAAAAGATGATTTCCTATGATAGCGATGCCTGCCAGATGCTGCTGTGGCAGAATATGATTTATTATATGAAGGCAAATTATGGCGGAATGGAGCTGCCGATTTATTTCGATTCCTATATGGACGAGGAGAATATTAAGAAAATCAGCAAATTTATTGACATTACGCCAACCTACGATGAATAAAGGATGTTTGAACCCCTGCGAAGGCAGGGGTTTTAGGGTGTCGACTTTGTCGACACCCTAAGTCGAAATCAGGATTTCGACTTGCTAAGACAGAAGAATAAACAGACGAGTTCCATCAGCTTAAAAGCCTCGAAACTCGCTGTTTTCCTCGTCGGAAATGAATTCCGACTGCGGATTCCATTTGGGAAACGGATTTGTTTCCCAAGCCCTTCTGCTGCCTCAAAACTACTTTGTCTACAGTCTGGAACCCCTGCGAAGGCAGGGGTTTTTCGCTGTCTGCAAAAGAATTGGCATATTCCTGTTTGATTTTCCATAAATTGCATTGTATGGATACAGTTGCGAAAGAAACGGAGGAAAAGGCATGGAAACATTCAATATTTATCAGGACATTGCGGAGCGGACGGGCGGAGACATTTATATCGGCGTGGTGGGACCTGTGCGAACAGGGAAATCGACCTTTATCAAGCGGTTTATGGATTTGCTGGTGCTGCCGCACATTGCAAACACCTACACGAGGGAGCGGGCGAAGGACGAACTGCCGCAATCGGCAAGCGGAAGGACAATCATGACGACAGAGCCGAAATTTGTGCCGAATGAAGCGGTGGAAATTTCCTTGGGAGACAATGCGGATGTGCGCGTGCGGATGATTGACTGCGTGGGGTATCTGGTGCCGGGGGCAGAGGGCGACATGGACGGGGACAGCCCCAGAATGGTACATACGCCATGGGCGGAGAATGCGATGCCCTTTCGCGAAGCGGCGGAGCTGGGGACGAAGAAGGTCATTACCGACCATTCCACCATAGGGATGGTAGTGACAACGGACGGGAGCGTGACTGAGCTGCCGCGGGAAAATTATGAGGAGGCAGAGGAACGGGTGGTTGCGGAGCTGCAGGAATTGGGCAAGCCGTTTCTGATTCTGCTGAACACCGCCGCACCCTACAGCGACAGCACAGAGAGCCTGCGGAGCGAGTTGGAGAAAAAATACGGCGTACCTGTGTTGGCGGTCAATGCGGCGCAGCTGAAGGCGGAGGACATTCGGAGGATTTTGGAGCGGATGCTGTATCAGTTCCCGTTGCGCGAGCTTCGGTTCTTTTTCCCCGGATGGGTGGAAACACTGGAGCAGGGACATTGGCTGAAGCAGGGCTTGACGGATGCGCTGAAGGGCGTGATGGCGCAGGTGGAGAAGCTTGCGGATGTGGAGCATGCAATCGGGGCACTTGGGGAAACGGATTTTCTGAAAAAGGCATATACCGACCGAATTTTGCCGGGAGAGGGCGCGGCGGAGATTGCGCTTAATTTTGCGGATGGGTTATTCTATCAGATTCTGAGCGAAACGGTGGAGATGCCGATTGAAAATGACTACGCGCTTATTTCTACGATAAAAATGCTTTCGGAAACGAAGCAGGAATATGACAAGATTGCGACGGCACTGAACGATGTGCGGCGGAAGGGCTACGGTGTGGTGACACCGGTGTTTGAGGAAATTACGCTGGAGAAGCCTGAGGTGTTTAAGCAGGGAAGCCGCTACGGAATTAAGCTGCGCGCGAAGGGGGAATCCATTCATCTGATTAAGGCGGACGTGGAAACGGAGGTTTCGCCAATCATCGGGAACGAGGAGCAGTCGCGGGAGTTTATCGACCATTTGATTGCGGATTATGAATCGGAGCCTGAGAAAATCTGGGATTTGAATATTTTTGGGCGGACGCTGAGCTCTATGGTCAGTGACGGGATGCAGAATAAAATTTATCGGATGCCGGAGGATGCACAGATGAAGCTGCAGGAGACGCTGCAAAAGATTGTGAACGAGGGCAGCGGCGGATTGATTTGTATTATTTTGTAAAGAATAAGTCGAAATCAGGATTTCGACTTGTTTGGACAGAAGAATAAACAGACGAGTTCCATCGGCTAAAAAGCCTTGAAACTCGCTGTTTTCCTCGCCGGAAATGAATTCCGACTGCGGATACTATTCGGGAAAATACTTACCGCCCAAGAAGGGGCGGCAGGCGAAGCCTGCTTTGCGTAGCAAAGTAATGAACAGTTCGTTTCCCAAGCCCTTCCGCTGCCTCAAAATTACTTTGTCTACAGTCTGAAGCTGGGGAATTTTTCCTCAGCTTTTTGATTGTTTATAGAATTTTAAAGGTTGTTTCATCTTCCCGTATGGAATGGGGTTTATTATCCATTTTTCTGATTTTGATGCGTTTGAGGGAATTCATGAATTTCAGCAGGAAGCGGATGCGGCTTTCAAAGCCCTGCACCTCTGCGATAACCTCCCCATTTTCGGCATTTTTTACCCAGCCGGTCAGCTCCAGTCTTTCTGCCATCTGCGCCAGCTCGATGCGAAAGCCGACCTTTTGTACACGTCCGTGGAAGGTGATATGGCGGCGGACAAAGCGGTTTTCTTCAAAATCGGGCAATCGGACGCGATTCACCTGATGGCAGATATAAGTATTTCTTGCGGATTTTAATGCTTCAATGGGTTTCATGCAATCACCACCTATTTGTTTTTCTGTTTATACATTATAACAAAGAAGGAACGCATTTGCCAGCCGTCTTTTGAAAAGATTTTTCTTAGAGTTCGATTAGGGAGGTTTACCTTTTCTTTTTTTTGTATTATAATCAAAATTACTTATGGTATTATGCCCGCAATATGGGGCGAGTGAAGAAAAGGAACAGGGGGATTCCCATGAAAAAAGGTTCCTCAGGGAATAGAAAAAAAAGAAGACCGCCCCGACCGGAGGCACCTGTGAACCGTTATCCCACAAGGGACAATGTCTACAATCTGCAAAGAGAACGGCAGAGACGACAGGCGCAGGCGGAGAGACAGGCACGCGAATGGCAGCAGGCGCAGATGGGCTATGCGCAGACACCGCATCCTGCAAAGAGGAAGAAGCACAGGCAGAGAAGAAGAGGCAGCCACATGATGATGCCTTTGCTTGTATTTGCAATCATTGCGCTGTATCTGGTGGGGCAGATTGGCAGCCTTGCGATAAAGGGCTCTGATATTGATGTGGAAACGGTGGCATACGGCACGATTGATACGCCTGAGGTTTATACGGGGCTGATCCTTCGGGAGGAATATGTGGTGGACAGCACCAGAGACGGGCAGCCGTATTATCAGTATTCGCAGGGGGACTATGTGCCGAAGGGCGCAGTGGTCTGCACGGTAAAGGATACGGATTCAACGGATGCGCTGGAAAGCAAGCTGAACCAGATTGATAAGGATATTCTGAAAAGCCAGAAGGCAAGAACGGATTTATCTGCCTTTTCGGAGGATATTTCCCGTTTGGAGGATAACGTGAGCCGGACGGTGGATGCCTATGCAGGGCGTTCCATGCGGTCGAGCCTTTCCTATATGTATACGCTGAAAAGCCAAGTGACCTCCTTTATGGATCAGAGAAACGAAATTTGGCTGACAGAGAATGTGGATAGCCTTTCACAGCTGACAGAGGAAAGAAATGTGTACGAGCAGCAGCTGGCGCAGAACCAAAGTGCGCTGACGGCATCGGAGGCAGGTGTGCTTTGTCTGAGCTATGACGGGATGGAGAAAAAGCTGACACCCGACAAGGCGGAGCAGGTAACGGAAAAGCAGATCGGGGATGCAAAGACACAGTATATCTCCAAGGCGAAAAGCGTTGCCAAGGGCGATCCGCTCTTTAAGATTATTACGGATAACAAGTGGTATGTGGTTGCATATCTGCCGAACAACGCCGTAGCAGGCTGGGAGGCAGGCAAAACAAGCCGTACCCTGAATATGATGACGGAGGAAGAAACCTACAAAATCAGCGCAGATGTGGAAAGCCTCACCGCAGGAGATAAGCAGACAAAGGTTGTTTTCTCAAGCTATGAGCACATGGAGGACTTCATGGAAAGCCGCACGATTTCCTTCAGCTTAGAGGGGACTGTGACAGAGGGTCTGAAGATTCCCAATGATGCGATTGTGGAAAAATCCCTGCTGAAAATCCCCAGAAGCTGTCTGACGGAAAGCATGGGCAATACGGGTGTTTTGCTTGTGAAGGGAAGCAGCACGAAATTTACCGACATTACCGCTGTGACGAGCGATGAGGATGCGGTTTACATTGAATTGGAGGACAGCGGACTGAAAACAGGCGACGTTGTGCTGCAGGGTACAGGCGAGGATGCCGCACAGGTAACGCTTTCCGAGCTGCTGCCGCACGCAGGGGTTTATGTGGCAAACAGCTCCATCGCGAAGTTTGTTGTAATTGATGTTGTGGAACAGAATCAGGAATACGCCATCGTGCAGGCAGGCAGCACAACGGGGCTGCAGCCATACGATACGATTGTTTCCGATGCAAAAAATATCAAGGAGGGCGACAGCGTTTTTTAAGCGTCCGGATGGATAAAGAGATAGAAAGAAGGCAGAAATATGAGCGTAGTTGAAAATATTCAGAATGTGAGAGCAAAAATGGCGGCAGCCGCAGAAAAAAGCGGCAGAACGGCGGAGGATGTACTTCTGTTGGCAGTCAGCAAGACAAAGCCTGTGGAGCTGATTGGCGAGGCGGTGCAGGCAGGGTGCCTTTCTCTGGGCGAAAACAAGGTGCAGGAAATCATGGAAAAATATGAGCCGATGATGGAATATGCGCCGGAGGGAGAGAGAATCCACTGGCACTTAATCGGGCATTTGCAGACAAACAAGGTGAAATATATCATTGATAAGGTGGATATGATTCATTCTGTGGAAAGCCTGAAGCTGGCGGAGGAAATTGAAAAGCGCGCGGCACAGAAGGATATTGTGATGGATATTCTGATTGAGGTGAACATGGCAGCGGAGGAAAGCAAATTCGGCGTGAAGCCGGAGGATACCGAAGCGCTGCTCAGAGAGATTGCGAAAATGCAGCATATTCGCGTGCGTGGGCTGATGACGGTTGCGCCTTTTGTTGAAAATCAGGAGGAAAACAGAGAAGTTTTTCGTCAAATGAGAGAATTACTGGTTGACATGAACGGGAAAAAAATTGATAATATAAAGATGGATACCTTATCCATGGGGATGACGGGCGATTACGAGGTTGCCATCGAAGAGGGTGCGACCATTGTCCGCGTGGGCACAGGTATTTTCGGAGAAAGATATTATCCCAACAAAGGATGAGCAATAGAAACAGCTTAGGAGGAACGTATTGTGGCGAAGATTTTTGACAGAATGAAAGACTTAATGTTTGGCGAATATGAAGACGATGATGATTACTATGAGGATGATTACGATACAGCGGCACCTGCCCCTGCACCCGTAAGAGAGAATTATGGTCTGCGTGACGCAAGAGAGACGGAATACAGCGCACCTGCGCCCCGTAAGGCGGCTCCGAAGAACGCGGCAAATCCCCAGATTTACAGCGTGAACACAAGCGTACAGATGCAGGTAGTTATCATCAAGCCTGAATGTTACGAGGATGCACAGGAAATCTGTGACCAGATTAAAACCAAACGTCCTGTTGTAGTCAATCTGGAAAAGGTGGAATACCCCATTGCGCAGCGCATTATGGACTTTTTGAGCGGCACCTGCTATTCTCTGGAGGGCTCCATTCAGCGCGTAGCCAATAATATTTTTATTATTGCGCCCGAAAATGTGGATATTTCCGGTGATTTTAAAGAAGAATTAAAAACAAAAGGCGTTCTGCTCCCCTGGATGAACGGGACAAATGCTAGATAAAGGTGGTTTTGCGGATTGAATAGTATACAGGCATTGCTGATTAGTGCGATTGGTGTATTTTTCTATGTATTGGAAATTCTCATCTTCGTGCGTATCCTGTTTTCCTGGCTGCCCTTCGGCGTTGGCTACAACAGCAGCATTGGGCGTTTGCTGTATCAGCTGACAGAGCCGATTCTGGGGCCTGTGAGAAATATGGTAGATAAATCCCCGCTCGGCGGCGGCATGGGGCTTGATTTTTCCCCTATTTTTGCGTTAATCCTGATGAGATTGGTGCAGACCCTTCTGGTTGCAGCCATTCGGATGTTCTGATGCCATGGACAGACAGGCATTATTGAAAAGCGTACCGGAGGGCGAGGAACGGCTGCTGTTTGCAAAGGCGCTGGATCAGGCGATTTTTGCGATGAAGCGCAGAGAGCCTGCGTTCACGGATTTCATGGATCGGGCAAAATGTGCAAGATTTCGGGAACGGCTGCAGGGACTTCGGGAGCTGGAGATTACGCTTTTCGGCGGAACGGAGGACTGCGAGCGGCAGATGATGGGCTTTTTTACAGAACCGCTTGCGGCAGAGGAATTCCCGATTAAAATTGTAAAAATCAGAAGAAAAAGTAAAAAATTCGGACAGACGGATCTGAGCCACAGAGATTATCTCGGCTCCCTCCTTGGGCTGGGCATTGACCGCGGCAAGGTAGGCGATATTCTGGTGGCGGAGGATACGGCGGTCTGCTTTGTGGCGGAGGAAATTTCGCCATACATAACGGCTGTGCTGGAGCAGGTTTCCAGAACCGCGGTAGTGGCGGAGGAAACGGAGCAGGCGGAGGACATTCCCCAAAGGCAGACGGAGGCAAGACGCTTAACGGTGGCATCCATGCGGCTAGATGCGGTGGCAAGTGAGGCGTTTCATCTGGCAAGAGGGAAAACGCAGACGCTCATCCATGCGGAAAAGGCACAGGTGAATTGGAATATTGTAACAAGCACATCCCATCTGTTAAAGGAAGGGGATTTGGTGAGCCTGCGCGGCTTTGGGCGGTTTCGCGTGAAGGAAATCGGCGGCAGAACCAAAAAAGACAGAATCGGATTGGAAATTGAAAAATATGTATAAGGAGGTTTTTTCGTGATCACACCGAACGATATCGCAACCAAGGACTTTAAGAAGGTAGCTGTAGGCTATTCCCCCGAAGAAGTAGATACCTTTTTGGATGACATCTATGAGGACTATGAGAAGCTGTATAAGGAAAGCCAGAAGGAAAAATCAAAGACAGAGGCTGTGGCTGAGGATACCGACCGGTTGAAGCATCTCGAAAAATCCATTGAACGTACATTAAGCCTTGCGGAGGCAGCTGCGGAGGAAACAAAGGCGGCGGCAAAAGCAGATGGCGATGCCATCATCAACAGTGCGAAGCAGCAGGCAGAGGATATTCTGGCATCCGCAAGAACAAAGGCGTATGAGCTGGAACAGAAGATTTCCGGACTGGAAAGCCGTTACGAACTGATGAAAACAAGAATCAAGCTGCTGCTTTATGCAGAAATCGAGCTGCTGGACAAGGGCGAGGTTCTGGCAGAAAAAGAAGCAAAGGCACAGGAAACAAAATAAAAAACAGACAAGCTGCGGCGGGGTCTTCTTGCCGTGGCTCGTTTTGTATAATGCAAAAATCTTCCGAAAGGGTGATTGAATATGATACCGATTTTGATAACGATACTGCTGATTTTATTAGACCAGGGGACAAAGCTCTGGGCATTGGGAAGCCTGAAGCCGATTCACAGCATGACGGTGGTGGACGGCTTTCTTGACCTGACGTTTGTGGAAAACAGAGGGGTTGCCTTCGGGATGCTCTCCGGGCAGAGGTGGCTGATTCTGGTGCTGACAGGCGTAATTGCCGGTGCGCTGATTTATTTTTACCGCACACTGCCGAAAAAGAAGGCATATCTTCCCTTGCGCGCGGCACTTTTACTGGTGCTTTCGGGCGCGGTCGGCAATATTATTGACCGCGTATGCCGCGGCTATGTGGTGGATTTTTTTGAATTCACCTTCTTTGACTGGCCTGTGTTTAATGTGGCAGATATTTATGTTGTCGCAGGGGTCATCCTGATGGTGCTTCTGATTGTATTTGTGCTGAAGGATGAGGATTTGGATTTGAAGAAGAAAAAGGATGAATGAAATGGAATATTTTACCTTTGGGGCGGAGCAGGAGGACGTTGGGACAAGAATTGACGTTTTTCTTGCAGATGCCATGGAAAATCTTTCGCGCAGCGGTGTGCAGAAGCTGATTGAGGAAGGGCATATCACGCTGAACGGCGGAAGGACAAAAGCAAATTATAAGCTGCGGGAGAGGGACATCATTGATGTAGAGGTGCCCGAGGTGAAGGAGGTTGAAATTCTGCCGGAGGATATCCCGCTGGATATTTTATATGAGGATGCGGATGTCATCGTGGTGAATAAGCCACAGGGGATGGTGGTGCATCCGGCTCCCGGACATACGAGCGGCACATTGGTCAATGCGCTGATGTTTCACTGCGGAAACGAGCTGAGCGGCATTAACGGGGAGAAACGCCCCGGAATTGTGCATCGCATTGATAAGGATACCTCCGGGGTGCTGATGGTTGCGAAAAACGATATGGCGCATCAGTCTCTGGCGGCACAGCTTGCAGAGCACAGCATTACGAGAAAATATAATGCGGTGGTCTACAACGGCTTTACGGAGGACGAGGGGACGGTGGACGAGCCTATCGGCAGAAATCCGCAGGACAGAAAGAAAATGGCGGTGACGCAGAAGCACAGCCGCCATGCGGTGACGCATTACCGCGTGATCGAAAGAATGGAGAAATTTACACTGATTGAGGCGCAGCTGGAAACGGGGCGGACGCACCAGATTCGCGTACACATGACCTATATCGGGCATCCGCTTCTGGGTGACATGGTATACGGCCCGAAGAAGCAGCCGATTCACTTAGAGGGACAGGCACTGCATGCCCGTGTGCTGGGCTTTATTCACCCGCGCACAGGGGAATATCTGGAATTTGAGGCACCTTTGCCGCCTTATTTTGAAGCATTACTGGAACGACTGCGGAAATAAGTAGGAGGGAGTAACATGCCGCTGCATAAGAAGGATTTTTTCGGCTTACGGGGAATGTCTGCGGATGATATCCGCTATATTCTTGGGACTGCCGAAACGATGAAATATATTTTGAACCAGAAGGATAAGAAAACACCGCATTTGCAGGGAAAATCTGTTATCATGCTTTTTTATGAGCAGAGTGCCAGAGCGAAGCTGGCGTATGAGCTTGCGGCGCAGTACCTCAGCGCAAATGTGATTGATATGACAAATACGGTACATTCCATTGAGAAGGAAAGTTTGCAGGATATCGGACAGCTGATGGATCAGATGGGGGCGGATTTTATTATTCTGCGTCATTCCATGGCGGGCGCGCCGAGACTGCTGGCAAGCTGTGTGGAGGCTTCTGTCATCAATGCGGGGGATGGCTTTAATGAAAACCCCGGACAGTCTCTGCTTGACCTTCTGACGATTCGGGAGCAAAAGGGCGGCTTTGAGGGGCTGAAGGTTGCCATCATTGGGGATTTGCTGCACAGCCGCGTTTCCAAAAGCAACATCTGGGGTCTGACGAAGCTGGGTGCGGAGGTCTGCGTTTCGGGGCCGCCGACGCTGATGCTGCCTGCCATCGAGAATTTCGGGGTGGAGGTATATTATGATGCCAGAGAGGCGGTCAATAATGCGGATGTTATCCTGACAACACGCATGCGGATGGAGAAGCAGGATAAGAAATCCCTGCCTTCGCTGGATGAATATAAACGCCTGTTCCGTATTGATGAAAATCTTTTGCGCTATGCAAAGAAGGATGCCATTGTGATGCATCCCGGCCCGATTCAGAGGGGGATTGAGATTTCCTCCGGAGTGATTGACAGCAAGCAGTGTATCATCAATGACCAAATCGGGAACTCTGTTGCGGTGCGTATGGCAATGTTCTATATCCTTTCTCAGGTGGGAGGTGCGTTCAGATGAAGACAGTTCTGAAAAATTGCAGAGTGCTTGGAACAACCCATGATAAGGATATGCTCCATGATATTTATGTGGAGAATGGGATTATTGAAAAAATCGGTCTGAATCTTGAGGTTGAGGGGGCGAAGCAGATTGATGTCGGCGGACATACGGTGATGTCCGGATTGATTGACATGCACTGCAACATCTGCGACCCCGGACATGAATATATCGAGGATATCGCAACGGCTTCCCGTGCGGCACTGCGCGGCGGCTTTACAACGATTACCTGCGAACCGAATACAGACCCTGTCATTGATAATAAAACGGTTGTGGAATATATTGTTTCCAAATCGAAGGAAAAATCTTTGGTAAATATTTATCCCTACGGTAGCATGTCTATCGGCTGTAAGGGGCAGGAGATTGCGGAAATCGGGGAAATGTACGATGCAGGGATTGTCGGTATTTCCGATGGGGATGAATTTACGGATTCTGCCGCATTCCTGAGAAATGTAATGATTTATACGAAGATGTTTGATTTGCCCGTGCTGACACATTGCGAGGATCGGTCGCTTTCGGGCGTGGGTGTCATGAATGAGGGCTATACGGCGGCATGCCTTGGCCTGACGGGGATGCCGCGAGAGGCGGAGGAAGTGATTGTTGCAAGAAATCTGAACCTTGCGGAGCGGACAGGCGTGCATCTGCATTTATCGCACATCAGCACGAAGGGCTCTGTGCAGCTGATTCGTGAGGCGAAGGGCAGAGGGGTTCCTGTGACCTGCGAAACATGCCCACATTATTTTATTCTGACGGAGGACGCCATCGGGGATTATGATACATTTGCGAAGGTGAATCCGCCGCTCAGGGCAAAGGAGGATGTTTACGCCATTATTGAGGGAATTATGGATGGGACGATTGATGTTATCGCATCGGGTCACAGCCCTACAAATATGACAGAAAAGGAACGGGAATTTGATGTTGCGGCGTATGGCATTTCTGCGCTGGAAACGGCACTTTCTCTGAGCTATACGCATCTGGTGGAGACGGGATATATTACGGTGGAGCATCTGATTCGGCTGATGTCCGCGAAGCCGGCGGAGATTTTGAAATTATATAATAAGGGAAGCCTGGCAGAGGGAAAGGATGCCGATATTATCGTGGTCGATTTTCTGGAAACCCACCGCATTGACCCGGAGCATTTTGCATCCAAGGCGAAATTTTCTCCCTTTGCGGCGGAGGAGGTGCGCGGCAAGGTGCTTTATACCATGGTTGGCGGCAGACTGCTGACCTAAATGAATAAATGAGGTGTAAATGAATGTATTTGAAACGATTGGATTTACAGGGTTTCAAATCCTTTCCCGAAAAAGTGAAGCTGGAATTTAACCCGGGGGTGACGGCGGTTGTCGGCCCGAACGGGAGCGGCAAGAGCAATGTTTCCGATGCGGTGCGTTGGGTGCTTGGGGAGCAGAGAGCCAGAAGCCTGCGCGGCGATAAGATGGAGGATATTATATTCGCCGGAACGGAGAACAGAAAGCCCCTTGGCTTTGCGGAGGTTTCCATTCTGATTGATAACCAGGATGGCAGGCTGCCTTTGGCATACAGCGAGGTGCAGGTGACGCGGCGCGTGTTTCGCTCGGGTGAGAGCGAATACCGCATTAACGGAACGGCGTGCCGCCTGAAGGATATTCAGGAATTATTTATGGATACGGGCGTGGGCCGAGAGGGCTATTCCATCATCGGACAGGGTCGCATTGATGAAATTCTGAGCGCAAAGGGAGAGGAACGCCGCCGGATTTTTGAGGAAGCGGCAGGCATTGTAAAATATAAAACAAGGAAAAACGAAGCGGTTAATAAGCTGGAAAAGGAACAGCAGAATCTGCTGCGTGTGGATGATATCATCAGCGAATTAGAGGTGCAGGTGGAGCCGCTGGAGAAGCAGAGCGAGAAGGCGAGGGAATACCTTCGTCTGAAGGAGCGGCTGAAGCAGGCGGAAATGACTGCCTTTTGCAGGGATGCGGCGCGGATTGCAAAAGAAACGGAAATGCTTTTGCAGGCGGAGCAGACTGCGGCGGAGCAGCTTGCACAAAGCCTTGCCGAAAGCGACCGGGAAAAGACGCAGGCAGCTTCCTTCCGAGAGAAAAATGAGGAACTGGATGCCCTTTTGCAGCAGCAGAATGGCAAAATGACAGAGCTGCGCGCGGAGCTGGAAAAGACAGAGGGCGAGATTCGCCTGCGTGAGGAGCAGCGTGCCAATGACGAGGCAAACCGCAGCCGTATTGCCGGAGAAATGGCGGAAAAGGCGAAAAAGCAGACGGAAAATGAAGCGGAGCAGGAGCTTTGCCGCAGCAAAATGGCAGGACTGAAGCTGGAAATGGACGCAAGACAGGAGGAACTGGATGCCTTGCAGGAAGAATATGCATCCCTGAGCACTGTGCTGAGTCAGGATGAAACGAAGGTGGAGTCCTTTAAGGATGAAATTTTTGAGCAGATTCGGATTGGCACCGAGGCGAAGGGGGAAATCTCCAAGCGGGAGGCCATGCAGGAGCAATTTCTTGCCAGAAAGGCACAGCTTCTGGGCGAAAAGGAGCATACGGAAAGCAGACTGCATCAATTTGCGGTGCATTTGCAGGCATTGGAGAAGCAGGAGAATGACCGAAAGGAGCAGATTCGCTATCTGGAGCAGGAGCTGACTGCCTTGGAGCAGGACAAAGTCCATGCCCAACAGGAGAAGCGGAAGGCGGAGACAAGCCTTTCCGTACAGGAAAGACGCGGCTCTGAGCTGCAATCGCGCTTAACATTGCTTTTTGAAATGGAACGGGAGCATGAGGGCTATTACAACAGCGTAAAAAGCCTGCTGAATCTGCCGGATGCGCAGGAAAGAGGCATCTGCGGCGCAGTCGGACAGCTTTTGAAGGTGGAGGAGACCTACGAAACTGCCATTGAAGCGGCGTTAGGCGGCGCATTACAGAACATTGTTACCGAAACAGAGGAGGACGCAAGGGATGCCATCGGCTATCTGAAAAGGCGGAACCTCGGAAGGGCGACCTTTCTGCCTGTGACCGCCATCAAGGGTAGACCGCTCGAAGGCAGACAGGCGATTCTGGCGGAGGTTGGTGTGATTGGTACGGCGTATGAGCTGGTTTCGTTTGAGGAAAAATTCAGACAGCTTGCAATGTATCTCTTAGGGCGGATTCTGGTTGTGGAAAATCTGGACAAGGCGGTACAGCTGGCGAAAAAATATCGCCATCAGTATAAGCTGGTTACACTGGAAGGGGACATTTTGAACCCCGGCGGCGCAATGACGGGCGGCTCACAGCAGAAAAAGGCACTGCATGTTTTCGGCAGGAGCAGAGAAATCCGCAGCTTGCAGGAGGCTTTGCAGACGGCAAACCGAACCATTGCGGAGATGCGCGACAGGCTTGCGCTTGCAAATGAGGATTTGCAGGAGATTGAGCAGGAAACGGTTGAGAAAAAAATGGAGCTGCAAAGGGTCATGGTGACGCAAAGCAGTGACAGCGGCGAAAAGGAAAAAACACTGGCGGAGAAGCAGGAGGCTGCCGAAAAGCTTTCCCTTCTGGAGCTGGAGGAAAAGCAGCTGACGGAGCAGACGGAAAATGCCGAGAAGGAAATTGCGGCACTGCGCGAAAGGGCGGCTTTCTCGGAAACGGCAATGGAAGCGGCAAATGCCCAGCTGACTGCCTTTCAGGACAGCCTGACGGGCGGCAAGGAAGAAAAGGACATGCTGATGGAGGAGATTACGCAGAAGAAAATTGCACTTTCTTCCATCGGGCAGAATGTATACAGCATGGAGGAAAAGCTGCTGCGCTTGCAGGAGGAACAGAATGCCCTCCGGACAGAGCAGAAAAAAGCAGAGGAGCAGGCGGCACTGTATGAAAAAAATACGGGTCTGCGGCTGGAGCAGCAGGAAACCCTACAGCAGAGGGCGGCGGAGCTGGAGCAGCAGGCGGAGACCCTGCAAAGCCGACTGAATGAAACGGCGGCAGAGAAGCAGGAGACTGCGGAAAAAGCCGCAAAAGCCGAGGAAACGGCGGCAGAATGGAAGGAAACGGCAAACAAGCTGGAGAATGAGCAGCTGCGCATTTTGGCGAAAAAGGAAAAGCTGGAAGAAGAAAAGCAGCGCATTACCGCCCAGATGTGGGAGGAATACGAAATGACGCTGCGGATGGCGCAGGAATATACGGCAGGACTGCCACAGGAGCAGGAGCAGCTTTCCGTGAAGGAATGGAAAGGGAAAATCCGTGCACTGGGGGATGTGAATGTCGGTGCGATTGAGCAGTACAAGGAAGTGAAGGAGCGGTTTGAATTTCTGACGGCGCAGAGAGAGGATATTCTTGCGGCGGAGGAAAAGCTGCGGCAGATCATTGCGGAGCTTTCGACTTTGATGGAGCAGCAGTTCCGCGAGCAGTTCAAGGTGATTTCCGAGAATTTCAGCGAGGTATTCCGCGAAATGTTTGGCGGCGGCAGGGCACAGCTCAGACTGACTGATGCGGCGCATGTTCTGGAATCCCCGATTGAGATTGTAGCGCAGCCGCCCGGGAAAAATTTGCAGAACATGCAGCTGCTTTCCGGCGGGGAGAGTGCATTGACCGCGATTGCAATTTTATTTTCCATTCTGAAAATGAAGCCCTCTCCCTTTTGTATTTTGGACGAGATTGAGGCGGCGTTGGACGATGCGAATGTCAGCCGCTATGCACAGTATCTGAAAAAATTTGCAGAGGAAACGCAGTTTATTGTCATTACCCACAGAAAGGGCACGATGGAGCATGCAGATGTGCTTTATGGCGTGACGATGCAGGAGAAGGGCATTTCCAAATTGATTTCCGTTGACTTTTCGGAGGCGGAAAAAAGTATTACAGCGTAAGGATGAAAAGGAGACCGAATATGGGTTTATTTGATTTTTTTAAGAAGAAAGCCACGGAGGAGCAGCCGCAGACAGAGGAGCAGCAGGAAGGCGTTCTGGAGCTGGATGGCGTGGAAGTGGAAACGGACGCGCAGGATGCGGATATTGTTCTGGATGTGGAGGATGGTCAGGATATGAACCGGGCTGTCCATGCAGTGATGGATGAGGAGGAAATCCAGATTGACCGCGCAGGAGATGATATTCTGTATCGGGAGGAGGCAGAAGAAGCGCCTGCGGAAGCGGAAATCGAGATTACCTTCGAGGACGCGGACGGAGAGGAAATCCTGACGGCGGAGGATGCGGCGGAGGCCGAAGCAGTTCTGGATGAGCTGACAGAGATTGCAGGAGAAATTCTTGCGGAAAAGCCCCTTGCGGAGGATGAGGTTATCGTTGCGACAGAGGACGGCGAGATTTTTACGGCGGACAATGATGCGGACGGCAGGGCCTTTGTAGAGGAGCTGGCGGACGAGGTTGCAGAAGAGCTGAATCAGGAGGAGACGGCAGAGGAAGCACAGAAAACGCCTGCGGAGGAAAGCGCAGAGGAGGAAAAGCCTGCGAAGATGGGCTTTTTTGCGAAGCTGAAGGCGGGTCTGGATAAGACAAGAAAGAACATCCTTGGCGGTGTGGACGGCGTTCTGGGCGCGTTTACGAAGATTGACGAGGATTTGTTTGAGGAACTGGAGGAAGCGCTCATCATGGCAGATATGGGCGTGCAGACGACAATGGATATCGTGGAAAACCTGCGAAAAAGGGTTAAGAGAGAGCATGCGACCGACCCTGCGGTAATCAAGGATATGCTGATTGATGAGATTACGGCGATTTTGCAGGAGGGCGCGCAGGAGGACGAAAATTTGCCCTCTCCTTCCGTTCTGCTGGTCATTGGTGTGAATGGTGTCGGCAAGACAACGACCATCGGCAAGCTGGCGCATAATTTCAAGGAGGACGGGAAATCGGTTCTTCTGGCGGCGGCGGATACCTTCCGTGCGGCGGCAATCGACCAGCTGGAAATCTGGGGGGAACGCTCCGAAATTCCTGTGATCAAGCATGAGGAAAATTCCGACCCTGCGGCGGTGGTATATGACGCAGTGCATGAGGCAAGAAAGCAGAATACTGACCTTTTAATCTGCGATACGGCAGGGCGTTTGCACAACAAGAAAAACCTGATGGAGGAATTGAAGAAGATTGCGCGTGTCATCGAGAGAGAATATCCTGCGGCACACAGAGAGGTATATCTGGTGCTGGATGCCACAACGGGACAGAACGCACTGCAGCAGGCAAAGCTGTTCAAGGAAGTGACGGATATCACGGGAATTGTGCTGACAAAGCTGGACGGCACAGCCAAGGGCGGCATTGTGGTTGCAATTAAGAGCGAATTGCAGATCCCTGTACGCTATATTGGGGTCGGGGAAGGGATTCACGATTTGCAGAAATTTGATGCGGCTGAATTTGCAGGCGCATTGTTCGGAAGGGAGGCATAAGAGATGGCAGAGGAAAAGAAAATCGAAAATGCCGTTTATGAATATGATGCATTAGAGGAAAGAACGGAACGCCGCCCGGCGACAGTGACCCCCTATGAACGGGAAATCTGTCAGCACATGGAGGGGCTGTTTCCGCATCGTGTGACGAGAGTGTATCGGGAGATAGATTCCGAATTTCTGAGTGTGAATGTTTTCGTGATGAAAGCACCCACGAAGAAGGATTTTCATGTGCTGTATACCACAGGGATGAGCGCGATGCCGATGAAGCTGCCGCAGGAATTTCTGCCGAAATATAAGGATTTGGAGCGCGCGGAGCTGCTGCTTTTTCTGCCGGCGGAATGGGATATTCTGACAGGATACGAAACAGATGCGGATGTGCCTGACCGCCTTTGGTGGCCTGTACGGCTGATGAAATATCTGGCAAGATTTCCGCACGAATTCAAGACATGGCTGGGCTGGGGGCATACGCTGCCGAATTCAGCCGATTGTGTGCCGTATGACGAAAGTACGAAGCTTTGCGGCGCGATGCTCGGAGCATTGCAGGAAAATATCAGCATGTTCCGTACGGAGGATGATACGCAGATTAACATGTACTGCGTGATTCCGCTGTATAAAGAGGAAATGGAGTACCAGAAAACTGCGGGGACAGAGGCGTTGATGCAGAAGCTTTCTGCACTGAATGGGTATGGGATGATTGTATTTCCGGACAGACCGAATGTCTGTGCAGAGGAAGAATAAAAGAAAAAGGCGTATGGAAAGATTTGAACCGAGCTGTTTTGTGCTGTCTGCACAAAATGACTCGGTTCAAAGTTTCTGTACGCCTTTTAAATATAGACTGTTTTTATCACCGGTGTGATTTAGATGTCATTCCTTGCGGTATGCCACAGGCTTCTGTGCTGCCTTCTGGATGGTATTTTTTAATTCGTAATCCTCATATTTCAGGTCGGGAATTGCCTTCATGCGGTTTTGCCGTTCAACCAGAAATTCCATATACAGCAGTAAATCCGCCTTACTATCCTCTTCCAGCAGGGTGTAATATCGACGAAATTCGTTGAACGCAGCGGTTTCGTCATCAATCACATAGGGATAGCGGATATCATTGACACCCAAAAGATAATCCATAGAGACATTGAAGATGGAGGCAATTTTTTTTAAATCGGAAATAGAGGGTTGGTTTCGACCGGATTCATAGTTTGCAATCGCTGTATAGCCATAGTTGAGCATTTCGCCTAACTTGACCTGTGTCAGCTTTTTTTCTTTTCTCAATGCTTTCAAGCGGTCTTTAAATTCCATGTCATACACCTCTTCTTTTATTTGAATTTTTACAGACAAAGCCGAAAAAGTTTGCGCTTTTGGTCGGTTTTGGAAATGTATAAAGTATCCCCCAAATAACAATATTTATTATACGGATAAATTTTCACGGGGAAAAGGCTGAACCACAGATGCAATGAAAATCTTGATAAAAATTTGCGATGCGTGAAGTTGAGTGTTTTTTATCAAAAAAGCAAAAAATTTTTATTTTTTTGGAAAAATGTGAAGAAATTTATTGACATATATCAGAAATGGTGCTATATTCAAATCACATAAAACATATAAAGATACTATGATATATAAAGAGATTGAGAGGAGTATTCTTATGCCGACAAAATATTATTTTGATAACGCAGCAACAACACCCGTAAGGGAGGAGGTATTGCAGGAGATTCTTCCTTACTTCAGAGAATATTACGGCAATGCATCCAGCATTTACAGCATTGCAAAGGAAAGTAAAAAGGCGCTGGAGGCAGCAAGGGCAAAGGTAGCGGCTGCGATTGGTGCGACACCCGATGAAATTTATTTCACAGCAGGCGGTTCTGAAAGCGACAATATGGCACTGCGTGGCGTGGTAAACGCAAGCAAGAAAGAGAAAAAACATATTATTACAACAAAAATTGAACATCATGCGATTCTGCATACCGCAGAATTTCTGGAAACAAAGGGTGTGGATGTGACTTATCTGAACGTAGACGAATTCGGGAAGATTTCTTTGGAGGAGCTGGAAAATGCCATCTGTCCCGAAACCGTTCTGATTTCCGTTATGTTTGCGAATAACGAAATCGGTACGATTCAGCCTATCGCAGAAATTGCTGAAATTGCGAAAAAGCACGGTGTTCTGTTCCACACAGATGCGGTACAGGCTGTTGGTCATGTGCCTATTGATGTAGAAAAGCTGCATGTTGATTTGCTGTCCATGAGTGGGCATAAGCTGGGCGCACCGAAGGGCATCGGCGCGATTTATATCCGCAAGGGAACAAGGATTTCTCCGCTGATTTTCGGCGGCGCACAGGAAAAGAAGCTGCGTGCGGGTACAGAAAATATTGCGGGTATCGTTGGTCTGGGCAAGGCTGCGGAGCTGGCAGTGGCTGAAATGGAGGAAACAACAAAGAAGCTGACTGCACTGCGGGATAAGCTGATTCATGGGATTCTGGAAAGCATTCCCGATAGCCGCCTGAACGGACATCCGACAGATCGTCTGCCTGGAAACTGCAACATTTCCTTCTCTTATATTGAAGGCGAATCTCTGCTGCTGTTGCTGGATGCACTGGGCATTGCGGCTTCCAGCGGTTCTGCATGCACATCCGGCTCTCTGGACCCTTCTCATGTGCTGATGGCGATTGGTCTGCCTCATGAGATTGCACATGGCTCTCTGAGACTGACAATAGACAGAGAAAACACGGAGGAGCAGGTAGACTTTATTCTGGAAAAGCTGCCCGGTCTGGTACAGCGGCTGAGAGATATGTCTCCCGTTTATCCTGGCAAAAAGGCTTGATAGAAGAAAAACAGACGTTTACTTTAGACATTCATATAAATTGGAACACCAAGGAGGAACTTTGAAATGGAATATAGCGAAAAGGTAATGGATCATTTTATGAACCCAAGAAATGTAGGCGAAATTGAAAACGCAAGCGGCGTTGGACAGGTCGGTAATATGAAATGCGGCGATATCATGAAGGTATATTTGCAGATTGAGGATGGCAAAATCGTTGATGCAAAATTCAAAACCTTTGGCTGTGGTGCCGCAGTTGCGACAAGCTCCATGGCGACAGAGCTGGTAAAGGGCAAGAGTATTCAGGAAGCATTGGAGGTAACCAATAAAGCGGTCATGGAAGCATTGGATGGTCTGCCTCCCGTAAAGGTACACTGTTCCTGTCTGGCAGAGGAGGCGCTGCGTGCCGCTCTGTGGGATTATGCACAGAAGAACAATATTGTCATTGATGGACTGGAGCCTCCCGTAAATGACATTGACGAAAGACATCATCAGGCTGAATGATAGAAGCACCAAAGAAAAAGGAAACGAAACAGAACACAGAAGATAAAACTCATAAAAACTCAGAAATTTTCAAAAAACTCTCAAAAACTCATTTTATTACACCCCTCTAAACCAATAAAAATCCCTTTCCGAAAGGAAGGGGATTTTTTATGCAGAAATTTTTTATTTCAAAAGGGATTCATAGCACTGCAGGACAGCTGAGAGACCTTCTTCAAGGGTGCCGTTATTATCTGCAATGGCTTCTGCC
>UMKD01006176.1_pt1 | contig 23024 bp, 26 predicted proteins | sample 1966221 | NCBI WGS metagenome assembly UMKD01 (sample SAMEA4836167, study PRJEB28245) | human gut metagenome | biome: gut microbiome; material: fecal sample | place: Denmark | collected 2008
TGGTACTAATGCAGCACCTCGTCGTCGTAGCAGCAGCCATAACGCGTAATTGCTAGGTTTTAGGGAAGTTATTCCCTAATAAAATGAAAACCCGCATTTCTTGGAAATGCGGGTTTTTTGTTGTTTTAAAAATGAACAATATATATTGTCTTCAAAAATGGCACTTGCTACTATAGTAATAGGTACTACATGGAGAGTAGTTGTGGCGTTCTATAAAATTTCCTCATTTAAGCGAAGCACCAAAAAAATTAAGATAATGGATAAACACTTGCTTAAGGCTGCAAATGAAGTCTTAGCGGGGGTTTATGAAGCAGACTTAGGAAGTGGTGTAATTAAAAAAAGGATTGCCATTAATGGAAAAGGGAAAAGTGGTGGGGGCAGGGTTATTATATTCTTCAAAGTTAGCCATCATCTCTTTTTTGCCGATGGTTGGGAGAAATGCAATATAGCTGCTAAAGGAGTAAAAGAAATTGAAGATGATGAACTAGATGCGTATAAGAATTTATCTCGACTTTTTCTTAATTATACGGATGATAAAATTGCTGATTTAGTTTTACATAATATTTTGGAGGAGCTTACTGATGAGCAATAAACTAGAAAACATGCTTGAGCTAGCGAAAGAGTTACATCAGGTTGATGCTGCACCAAAAAGTTTAGTTACTGATTTAGAACAGAAGGTTGGAAATCGTAAAATAAATAATAAAATCAAGGTAGTACCTATGATGAGCGGTGCGCAAATCAAACAACTCCGTGCTCAATATGGAATGTCACAAGCCATGTTAGCTTTAGCGCTGGGCATGTCTAAGGAAAGCGTATCTAAGTGGGAAAGAGAAGAAAAAAAACCCAGTGGCCCAGCTCTAAGAATGCTACATCTTATAGAGCAGCGAGGGCCAGAGATTTTAATTATTTAACCACTCAAACTAACCCCAATGCCTCTTTTAGTGGCTTGAGATAACGGCGGCTGACAGGTATATGTTCACCGGAACTGAGTACCAACTCGGCTTGTCCACCGTCGCCAAACAGAATTTCATTTAACTGAGTCATGTTAACCAAATATTGGCGATGGCAGCGCACTAAAGGTGTACGAGTTTCTAATGTGCGTAATGTGAGCTCAGTAAAGCCTTCTTGCCCTTGTGTGCTCATTACATACACGCCACTCATACGTGAGGTGGCATATAGCACTTCATCAAGCTTCATCAAATAGATGCGGCTATGGCCAGTACAAGGGATAAATTTGAGCGGCTCATTGTTGCTGAGCAGTTCAAGGTTCTGTTTTTGCTTACCTTGACGTAGGCGGTTTAAGGTTTTTTTTAATCGCTCTGTTTCAAGGGGCTTTAACAAGTAATCAAATGCATGCTCTTCAAAAGCTTGGATGGCAAATTCATTAAAAGCGGTAAGAAAGACGATATAGGGGCGGTCTTCTGGATCTAACATACGTACCATTTCAAGGCCAGTTAGGCGCGGCATTTGAATATCAAGAAAAACCACATCAGGCTTTTTTTTGTGAATGACCCCAATCGCTTCAATCGCATTTGCGCATTCACCGATAATTTCAATATCATCGTGTTCTTCAAGTAGGCAACGCACATTTTCCCGTGCAAGAGGTTCGTCATCAACAATCAATACATTCATAGAGGTAATTTAATCATTATTATGTTGTAGCCAAATAAGGCAGGCGAATTTTCATTCGAGTGAATTTTTCTGGCTCATGTTCTACGCTGATACCATATTGTTCACCATATTTTAAACGTAAGCGTTTATCGACTAGCCCCATTCCTAAGCCATCGGACTTTTTAGTGGGCTTGTATAGCCCCGCGTTATCTTCTATTTCGATGTAGACATGTTCACTGCCGATATAACTACGTATTGTAATATATCCTGTTTCTAATAACTGTGAGGTGCCGTGTTTAATTGCATTTTCAACCAGTGGCTGCAGGGTAAATGCCGGAAGTTCAACCTGTTTGACTTCATCTGGGATCTCAATATGAATTTGTAAGCTTTCTTGAAAGCGGGCTTTTTCTATCTGCAAATAGGCGTTGATATGTTCAATTTCTTCACCAAGCGTGGCATTTTGTTCAGGTCGTTTTAAATTATTGCGGAAAAATGTCGAAATATATTGCACAAGCTGGCCTGCTTGCTGGCTATCTTTGCGGATCACGGCTTGCAGCGTATTGAGTACATTAAACAAAAAGTGGGGGTTTACTTGCGCATGAAGTAGTTTAACTTCAGATTGTAACAGTGATTGCTTATTGCGCTCATATTGGCCCGCGAGAATTTGCGCGGAAAATAAGCTGGCTATGCCTTCACCAAGGGTACGATTTATGGAGCTAAATAGGCTATTTTTCGCTTCATACAGTTTAATTGTACCAATGACTTTTTCGTTTTCCCCGCGTAATGGGATCACTAATGCAGAACCGAGTTTACAGGTGGGGCTTAATGAACACTTGTAAGGCGTTTCATTGCCATCGGCATATACAACTTCATTATTCTCAATAGCTTGCCTTGACTGACTCGACGAAATCGGTGTTCCCGGGCGATGGTGATCAGCGCCAATACCAATAAATGCGAGTATTTTTTCACGATCAGTGATGGCGACGGCACCAATTTCTAGTTCTTGATAAATAATCTTGGCAACTTTCATACTGTTATCAGCATTAAAGCCTTTACGCAGAATTCCTTCAGTGGTTAAGGCGATTTTTAGCGCCTGAGCAGAGAATGCAGTTGTGTATTTTTCAACAATAGCGCGGCGGTCGAGTAAAATACGAATAAACATGGCTGCGCCAATCGTATTTGCGATGACCATAGGTGCAGCGATATTTTTAACAAGTTCGAGGGCTTCATCGAAAGGTTTTGCCAACAATAAAATAATTAGCATTTGTATGATTTCAGCAATAAAAGTGACACAGCTGGCAATCATAGGATTAAAAATTTTATTAATTTCGCCGCGTTTCATAAAGTAACGATGAACTAACCCGCCAATCAACCCTTCAACAATCGTTGAAACCATACAGGCAAATGCGCTCATGCCACCCAATGAATAACGATGTAACCCACCAGTAAAACCAACGGCAAAGCCGACAGCGGGACCGCCTAATAGACCCCCAAGCACGGCACCAATGGCGCGAGTATTGGCTATAGAATCATTGATATGCAAACCAAAATAAGTACCGATAATGCAAAATACTGAGAAAATCAGGTAGCACATCACCTTGTGAGGTAAGCGAATAGTGACTTTAAGTAATGGGGTAACCAGCGGGGTACGACTGAGGACCCATGCGATCACTAAGTAGACGCACATTTGCTGGAGGAGGAGTAATATTAAGTCAAATTCGTACATGCTCGTCATGTTTCACATTCTGGGGGTGTTGACTACGTTCAGCTCCTTGGGTCACATACTTGTGTATGCTCCCCAAGCTATCTTCTCTTGTCGCCTACCCATAATGCGAACTATTTAGAGCATGGCTCGTCATGTTTCACATTCTGGGGGTGTTGACTACGTTCAGCTCCTTGGGTCACATACTTGTGTATGCTCCCCAAGATACCTTTTCTTGTCGCCTACCCACAATGTGAACTATTTAGAGCATGATACGTTGTGGGATTTTTATTTTGTGGCGGAATTATTTATTCTTGCTATCTATTATTAGTCTTTATTCGGCTTGAAATTATATCGTAAGTCACTGGTTAAGTAATCGACATTTGAGAAAAGTACACTCATCAATATTTGACATAAGGCTGAAATCGCTTCAATATTAGTCAATGACCTACCTTTTCGTGATCTTGCGCACGAATTTATTAACGCTGTATTTAACTTTCTTGTCATACTCTAGGGATGGTAGTTTCCCCCGTTATTATTTAAGGTTCACATAAATAATGAAAAAAAGAACAATAGCACTGATTTTGCTGATGCTTATCTTAATAGCAGCAGCGGCACTTTTTCATTCCCATAACCAATATTTATTGTTACAGGGGGAAGTAGATGCACCTGAAGTTATCGTAACCTCGAAAGCAAAAGGGCGGGTGATTGAGCGCCATATTGAGCGTGGTGATGATGTAAAACAAGGGCAACTTCTCTTAACATTAGAAAGCCCTGAGCTACAGGCGCAGTATGCAGCATCAAAAGCGGCAAGAGACCAAGCAAAGGCGCAGCTAGAACTCTCTATTAATGGTACTCGCGAAGAAACTATTCGTGATCTTCAAGCCACCTTGGCACAAGCCAACTCTCAATATCAAAATGCCTCTCGTGAATATGCCCGTTTAAGTAATTTAAAAAACAAAGGGTATGTTTCAGCGAATGAGTTAGATAACGCACGTAAGGCCAAAGAAGTGGCATTTTCGCAAGTCCAGGGGGCAAAAGCACGGTTAGAAGAAGGCTTACATGGTGACCGTATTGAATTACGTCAGCAATATGAGGCGGCGCTTGACCAAGCAGAACAAAAATTGGCTGAATTGCAAGTTCAGGTGGATGATTTGCAAGTTAAAGCCCCGGTTGATGGGGAAGTAGGACCTATCCCCGCTGAAATTGGCGAACTATTTAATGCAGGAAGCCCTTTGGTCTCATTAATACGCCTGCCGCAAGCTTATTTTGTCTATAACTTGCGTGAAGATATTTTAGTTGATGTGAAAAAAGGCGATAAAGTACAGCTGGATATCCCAGCGTTGGGTAATAAGGTGGTTGAAGCTGAAATTCGTTATATTGCACCAAAAGGTGACTATGCTACTAAGCGAGCAACACGTGCAACGGGTGACTTCGATTTAAAAACATTTGAAATTCGCTTATATCCTGTAGAGCCGATCGAAGGGTTAAGGCCTGGCATGAGTGTGTTATGGCACTGGGATAAGTAAAAGGTGTTGCCATGAAATTTAAGTTCGCTTGGCACGGTTTTGAGCACGCCTTTAGCCGTGAAACCCAAATGGCTATTCGTAGCCCTGTTTTTCATTGGTTAAGTTGGCTGTTTCCATTAATGCTGTTTACGTTAGTTAGCGCTAACTTTTCAGAGGGGACATTAATGGATTTACCCGTTTCTGTGGTGGATGACAACCATAGCCCCGTGTCTCGGCAAATTATTCGTGACCTTAACGCAGGCCCGCACGCTGATGTAAAAACGATTGATGATAATTTGAGTACGTCATTAAAAAGACTCGGTAGTTCAAAAGATTACGCGTTATTGTATATTCCTCATAACTTTGAAGAAGATGTCTTACGGGGGCGTCAGCCTGAGCTGCGGATGTATTATAATGCGCTCTTTTATGCATCAGGTAGTTATGCGATTCAAGATTTTAGTGGGCTAGTGGCAGAGCTGAATGCGAAGTATCGCCAAGAAATGGCTAAGTCCATGGGAAAGGCATTGCCGCCATTAGCTCAAGTCACACTTTCTTATGACAGTTTGTTCAATCCGAGCGGTAGTTATATTTATTATCAACAGTTTGCTGCAACTATTCATATGCTACAGCTATTTGTTGTTACCGCAACAATCTACACCATGTCACGAGGTTCTACCTTACAAAGTGTTAAACCGTTTGTCATGGCGTTACTTGGGAAGTTAGCTCCTTACACCTTATTTTTCAGTATATTGCTCGCCGTAGAGATTGCGGCGCTAGTCACTATTTTTGATGCTAAAGTGGTAGGGAACCCGTTATATATGATTGTATTAGGGTTTTTCTATGTGATAGCAGCGCAAAGTATCGGTTTATTGCTGTTTAGTTTTACCTCAAGTGCCATCATGGCGTATAGCTTGATAGGGATGCTGGTGAGTATCGCCTTAGCCTTTTCGGGTATGGCTGTGCCTGAGCTATCAATGATATTGCCTGCACAGATTATTTCTAATATTGAACCACTTACACATACATTGAATGCTATGTTTGATATTTTCTTGCGGGAGATTTCTTTTACTCGCATCGTTCAAGTGTGTCTATTTTTATTGATTTACCCATTCGTGATTGGCTTTTTAATCCGTAAGCGACTAGTAAAACGGTTAGAAAACCAAGGAGGGGTTGTCTAATGGCTATCTATTTTGCAACCTTTCGTAAAGTGCTGCTGGGGATGTTGGAAAAACCGATGTGGCTGTTATTATTGGTTTCTCTATGCGTTATGAGCTTAGTTTATGCCAAGCCTGTTCTTTGGGACTTACCTGTTGCAGTTATTGATATGGACCACAGCACAGCAAGCCGTGAGTTAATCCGTGATCTTGATGCGACGCCGAAGGTGCAATTGCAGAGTTATGATAACCTTGCTCAAGCTCGTCAGGATATGATTGCGAGAAAGTTATTTGCGATAATTATCATTCCAACAGATTTTCAACAACACTTATTGAGTGGTAAAAATATCACTGTGCCAGTGTATGGTGATGGCACCAACCGGCTAGCAAGTGGGCAAATTCAGCAAGAGTTATCAAAAGCCTACCAAACACTGCTCAATGCCTATAACACCCAGTTACTCACTAAAGCAGGCTATAGCCAAGAACAAGCGAAAGTGATTATTACCCCTATTCGCAGTGAAACTGAGCCACTGTATAACCCAGGGATCAGCTTCGCAGCAATCGTTTTTCCTGGCTTGTTAGTGATGTTATTACAGCACTCCCTGTTGATTGCCTGTGTGCGAGTCAGTATCGCGGTTCGTTCTACGCCGAAAGGAAAACCGCCATTAGCCGTTTATTTAGGGGCGCTATCTGCTTTAATTCCGATTTGGTTATTTTTATCTACCGTATTTTTTGCCCTTTGGCCGTGGGTATTGGGTTACCGGCAAGAAGCGCCATTGTATGTGATTTGGATGTTCACGTTCCCATTCCTCTTGGCTGTTCTGGGGCTTGGCAAGTTAGTGACGGAATGTTTGCGCAGTGTCGAAATGATTTATTTAACTTTGGCATTTATTACGACCCCTGTGTTTTATATGTCAGGTACGATTTGGCCACTGCAAGCGATGCCTGATTGGGTACGTATGATAGCATCGGCTCTACCATCAACATGGGCCACAAACGCCATGGCAGGTCTTAACCAAATGGGACTACCGTTTAGCGATGTCCTGATGGATATCGTGATGATGCTGATTTTAGGGGTTATTTATACGGTCATTGGGGTATTTATTGGTATGCTCCGAGATGGCGAACTGCGTCATATTAGCCATATGTTTAACCGCTGGCGCAGGCATCGGCATTAATATTTAATCGTGTTTATGGTCTATTAGAAAAGGCGGCCTAAAGAAATAATGACTAATTAATCGACAAATGCTAAACTCAACCACAATGTAGTCACAATGTAGCTACGTTTGATATGTGTAGGGGGATGATATGTCAACACTATTGAAAACAACAGATGTTCGTAGTCGAATTGATGAACAATTAAAAGCGGAAGCCACGAGTGTATTACAAGATTGTGGTTTGACTATTAGCGCAGCTATTCGTTTGTTTTTAGAACAAGTAGTTCAAGAGCAAAGAGTTCCCTTTGAAATAAAACGTAAGCAACCTTCGCTGAAAACTACACTAGCGTTGAAAGAAGCTAAAGCTATTGAGCAGCACTACGATTCAATTAACGAAATGATGGTGGAGTTAAGCAAAGTTGACTCAGAAGCCAAGTAATAAGCGAGCTAAGCAACCAAGGCAGGTTGCTTATACACCAACGTTTAAGGAGTCATGGGAACGATATAACCGAGCGGGCCGTAGGGATATGAATGCGGCTGTTCTCGTTATGGAAATACTGTTTTCTCAAAAAATAATACCAAAAGAATATCTTGACCATGAATTAGAAGGTCATGAATGGCAAGGAGCTAGGGAGCTTCATATTGGTGGTGATTTCTTACTGGTTTATCGCTTGTCAGATAAAGGTAATTTAATCACTTTCGTTGATATTGGTTCGCACAGTGAATTATTTGGTTAAGGTAATGAGCTATAGTTCGAGCTCATTACCTATTGTATATCAAGGCACTAGCAACAACCCTGCAATTTGCCGCCAATAGCCATTGCAGTTTTGATTTACGATATTTAGCGGAATATCCCCACTTTCATTGGCTTTAAACTGTTTTATTATCTCAAGGGATTCTATACTTTCAGGGGAAATGCGTACAATATCTACAAGGTCATGCATTGAATGCAGGTCATTGCCAAGGTTATAGCAAGCACCACTGAGCGTTTGAATGCCATTCAATGTAAACACCTGTTGATGTTCTTGGGAAAGCACCTTGCGCCCTTGTGGGTAGTTTATACAGCAAGTTTCACACTCGTCTTTTTGCTTATTTTCAGAGCGCGCAGTAAAACAGCGTGCGGAATAGGCAAGTGGTAAGTGACCGTAGCTCATCACTTCAACATCAAATTTGCCACGAATACCGATATCATCACATTGGTGAAGTAAATTGACTAGCCAATCACGAGAAAGCTCTACAGGCATACACCAGCGCACCATGCCTTGGCGTAAGAGAATATTTAAGGTTTGTGCGTTATAGCAATTCAAACCGTGGCCCGCGACAAAAGGAAGTCCTCTCTCGGCTAACATGTTGACCACACCAAAATCATGGGCTTCAACGAGAAACTCGCCATTATCAACTAATTTGCTGATCTCTTTAAGTTCTGAAGGTGCTTGAAGGAGAGCAAGGGTGCTCAGCACAATCTGTTTACCACTTTTCGCGAGTTGTTGTGCGAGTTCTATCCAATCATTGGGCTTCATTTCTCGACGTTTACTGCACACAGTCTCACCGAGATAGATAATATCGGCGTCACTTTGAACGGCGTGTTGATAAAAATCTTCCAGCGTTTGCTTTGGCCAGTAATAAAGAATAGATCCTAACGAGTACTGCATGATATTTACCTTTTAAATTACTGCCATTTACGATGATAGGCACCCAATGTAGTTTGGCTTCCTTCAGAAAGCCCACCTAATGCTTTTAGCCATTTAGGATCGGTGACAAAGTTATTCGGGTTGGATTTGTAACGGTCGATGGCTTGGCGCCAAATACGGGTCACTTCAGTCACGTAAGCAGGGCTGCGCTGGCGGCCTTCAATTTTGACAGAGGCAATATTCGCTGCCATTAATTCAGGTAATAATTCAATGGTGTTGAGGCTGGTGGGCTCTTCAAGGACATGATATTTCTGTTCATCGACAAGATAACGTCCTTTACATAGTGTTGGGTAACCGGCATTTTCATCTTTTTGGTAACGGTCTATCAACACATTATTAAGGCGTGATTCCATTCCTTCCTCAGTTTGTTGCCAACGAACAAAACGGGCTGGAGAGCAGGCTCCTACGGTATTTGGCGACTCACCCGTGAGATAAGAAGACAGATAGCAGCGGCCTTCAGCCATGATGCATAAACTACCAAAAGCAAACACTTCAAGCGGTACAGGGCTATTTTTGGCTAATTGTTTCACTTGGTGAATAGATAGCACGCGCGGCAGGACGACACGATGGACTTGAAAATTACGTTCATAGAAGCGTATGGCTTCAGTATTGGTCGCAGAGGCTTGAACAGAAACATGCCTTTCAATATGCGGGTATTTATTTGCCGCGTACTCTAACATTGCGATATCGGCTAAGATCAAGGCATCGGCACCGAGATCCGCAGCAAGATCGACAGAGTTTTGCCAACGTTCGTAACCGTTAGGGTGCGCAAATGTATTAATCGCAATATGTAATTTTCGTTTACGGTTATGGATATAGCGCTCAGCTTCGTGCAGTTTTTTTTCAGTAAAATTGAGTCCTGCGAAATGGCGCGCATTGGTATCATTTTTTAATCCAATATAAACGGCATCAGCACCGTTATCGACAGCCGCTTTTAACGCGGGCAAATTCCCTGCGGGGCAGAGTAATTCCATTGTCCTATCCCTGTATAAAATTTAATAGCTGCCATTCTAGTCAACAGAACTGTTATAGATTTTGATTTAGAGCAGAGAAATTGTTAATGGATATCAGTATTCGTTAATTAAGGTTGTTAGGGAAATAAGGGGACTGGTGGGTAATAAAGAAACTGTATCAAATAGTAGAGAATAAGTTTATTAAATAGGGAAAATAAATCATTTTTGACTAAATTTTGAACGTTAATTGGATAGTATCGGTAATTAGAGATAGTTTTTTATCAATGGAAAGTGAGAAATAAATATTGGCGGGATGGGCAAAAATTGATATAGGATCAAACCAATAATGTCATTTTTTGGCAAGATAACTTATCGTGAGTCAAATGTTAGGTTAATGACTTCAATAAATGGGGTTATTAGCGTTGAAAATTTAATCATCTAAATATGCAATATGTTACCCTAAATAATTCGAGCTGCTACTGCGGTTAAGTAGTTACACGAAAACGGGCAGACAATTACTACGGGAGTCAGTACTGTGTTAGGTAAAATTCGTTCTCAACTCATCACAAAAGGCCCTTCATTTTTGAAACTGCCTTTAAAAGTGACCCCATTCGCATTACAGCGTCAGGTTCTCGAGCAGTTGCTAAGTTGGCAATTTCGTGAATCAGTAAAAGAAGGGGAACTTGATTTTCTCGAAGACAAATGGCTAAAAGTTGAAGTTCGTGACTTAGCATTAGTCTGGTTTATCAGTTTGCAAGATGGTCAATTGTCTGTAAAACAGCATGCCGAGGCTGATGTTAGTGTGAGTGGTAATGCGAATGATCTAGTACTGATCGCCGCGCGCAAAGAAGACCCCGATACGCTCTTTTTCCAACGTAGATTGGTGATTGAAGGGGACACTGAGCTCGGACTCTATGTGAAGAATTTAATGGATGCTTTCGAACTCGAAAACATGCCAGCACCGCTGCGTTTTGCTCTATTACAATTAGCCGATGTGATTAAAACCGTGCATGAAGCTGAGGACGCAGAGCATAAATCGCCTGCGTTAACTTCATGCTAATTCGAGTTGAAATCCCTGTCGATGCAATGGGTATTGATAAATTATTGCGTGAAACGTTTCCAACTGAAGCGGAAGCTAACCTTGTTCAACATTTGCGTGAGGATGGTTTGTTAACTCTCGGGGTTGTGGCAACAAATGATGATGGTGAAGTGATTGGCTATGTTGGCTTCACACCCGTTGATGTTAACGACGAAGACGTACAATGGGTAGGTCTTGCGCCATTAGCGGTAAGTAAAGCGCATCAAGGCCAAGGGATCGCAGAAAAACTGGTCTACGAAGGGTTAGATAGCCTTAATGAGTTTGGTTATGGTGCTGTCGTTGTACTGGGAGATGAACGCTACTATTCGCGTTTTGGTTTTGAACCGGCTTCAAGCCACGGCGTAAGCTGCCAATGGCCTGAACAACAGGCTCATTTTTTGGTTTGTGGCTTAGAAAATGGCGAAATCGGGGAACACCAAGGTTTGGTGACTTACTCTTCACACTTCAATAATTTATAGTTAGCTAAGTAGTCAGTTAAATCATCAGGCTGGTCAATGACCAGCCTTTCTTTTATCTTTTTATTCAGTTGCTTAACTTGATATTCTATTTTTGACGCGGCTGAGCGAGAACCAATAAAACAAGAAAATACCAGTTCTAGTGGCATTTTTCCTTTCAATGCTTTTGCCCCTGTTCCTGCCTTATGTTGCTCAAAACGACGTTGTACATCGGTGGTGATACCACAATACAAGGCGTTATTTTTCTCTCTTACTAAGTAAAGATACCAATCACTTTGTTTTGATTGTTTTTTTTCTAGGGTTGTTTTTATCATTCTGTGCTGATTTATAAGAAGAAAACATTAGGTTAACAACGAATATATTCGTTAAGTAAGATATTTATAACATATTAAAATTTAAATAAAAAATGATATAAAACTGTCACAAAGTTGTAACCTCAACCTAAGTTAATATTCAAATTATTTGAATAACTATAGCAAAATTAGCTAATTTTCTTTTCAAAATAAAGCGCATAATATGATCCATATCACAGAGGGACAGTAAAAATCCCAACTAAAAATCAATTTTACAAGAAGGTATATACAATGAAAAAATCAACATTATTAGCTGCTGCTTTAACTTTAGGTGCTGTTTCATTTGGTTCAATGGCGGCTGAAGAAGTTCAACATACTAATCAGCCTGCAGCTGGTTATGTCTCAGTAACGGGTGCTGTGAGTGTAAATGACCTGACCGCACAATTAGCCAAAAAAGCTGATGAAGCTGGCGCAACTTCATTCCGTGTGATTTCTGCTGGCGGTGAGAATAGCATGAGTGGTACTGCAGCTATTTATAAGTAACTCTATTCGTCATATTTACTCGTCATACTTCGAGCCGTAGCGTTGTTGGCCGCGTTCATTCGCACTAGTCACATACTTATGTATGCTCCTAGCGTCTCGTTCACTTGCCGCCTAGCTACAACTCGAATTATTTAGAGTAAAGGCTTGGGGGATATAGTGTAAAAACCCAAGTTAATTAGAGTGATAAAACTAATTAGAACCATTTTTTAATTAGTTAGGCTATAGTAATAGCGAATTTTATGCCTACGTTCAGAACAGTTTAAGCAAGCTTAGGGGTAACCCGAAAGCTTGTTCTGAACGGGTTTATATGGAAACCGCTATGACGCCTGAACAAACTTTAAAACACATCCAACGCTATATTGCTCGCCAACACGTTTTTTCCCTTTTTGCTCATCACAACAATGATATCTGGCCTGCCAGTTGTTACTATGCATTTGATGCGAAAACGATGTGTCTGATTTTAATGACAGACCCGAATTCCAAGCATGGGCAATTGATGGTGGCTAACCCGCAAGTGGCTGGCACAATATCGGCGCAAACTAAAGCTGTGAATACAATACAAGGTATTCAATTTACAGGTGAAATTAAAATATTAGAAAGTGAGGAAGCACAGCTCGCTCGCAGTTTCTACTGCCGTCGTTTCCCTGTGGCAATAGCAGCGAAACTGCCAGTTTGGCTGCTTCACTTACAGAATGTCAAAATGGTGGATAATAAATTAGGTTTTGGCACCAAGCTATATTGGGAATGCCAAATTTAACGAAGCCTATGGATCACCTGATTTGAGCTACCGCGCCAAATTAAGCGCGGGTCATGTAAATCCTGCTCAAATTTACCGTCAATCACGGTATTGACAAAACTCACCACTTTTTGCTGTTCAAGCGTAAAATCACCCAATGTGTATCCTGTCCATAACCAGATGTCTTTATCTGGGCAAACTGCTTTAACGCGTTTTACCAACTTGAGCACCGCAGGTAAATTGGCTGGGTGTAGCGGATCTCCGCCAGAGAGGGAAAGCCCTTGCCGACGAATACGCGTATCCTGCAAATCTTGGATAATCTGGTCTTCCATTTCTTGGGTGAATGGTATGCCTGAATCCACTCGCCATGTACTTTGGTTGTAGCAACCACGGCATTGATGAACGCACCCTGCTACAAACAGTGTACAGCGGGTTCCGGGGCCATTGACCACGTCAACAGGATAATATTGGTGATAATTCATGGCATTAACCTATTTGGCCGTTACCTAAATGCTTAATACGGCGTTTGACTTCCTCTTGTTTTCCTGCATTAAATGGCCTTGCATCTGGGCTGCCTAAATAGCCACAGACACGGCGGATAACTGAAACTCGGTTAGTATCATGATTACCACAAGCCGGGCAGGTAAAACCTTTGCTGGTGCAGGAAAATTCACCGGAGAAACCGCATTCATAACACTCATCAATGGGTGTGTTAGTTCCATAATAAGGCACATGTTGATAGCTGTAATCCCACACGTCTTCTAAGGCTCTAACATTATGTTGTAAGTTTGGATATTCGCCATAACAGATAAAACCGCCATTCGCGAGTGCAGGGTAAGGCGCTTCAAAATCAATTTTATCGTAAGGATTCACCTGTTTTTCAACATCTAAGTGGAAGCTGTTTGTGTAGTAGCCTTTGTCGGTAACACCTTGTATCACACCAAATTCAGCGGTATCGAGACGGCAAAAACGGTCACACAAATTTTCACTTGGTGTGCTGTATAAACTGAAACCATAGCCTGTTTGGGCTTTCCATTCATCGGTGGCTTGGCGTAAGCGGTTGACAATTTCGACGGCTTTTTCACGTAATTTTTCATCATCATACACATGAGTTTGTGTGCCAAAAAGTGCATTGATGGTTTCATGCAACCCAATGTAACCTAAAGAAATAGATGCACGACCATTTTTGAATATCTCAGCGACGTTATCATCCGCTTTTAAGCGAACTCCACAAGCGCCTTCCATATATAAAATTGGCGCAACACGTGCTTTGACGGTTTCTAAACGGGCAATGCGAGTCATTAAGGCTTTTTTGGCAATAGCTAAGCGATCATCCAGTAATGCCCAAAATGCATCTTCATTGCCTTGAGCTTCGATAGCAATACGAGGCAAATTGAGGCTGATAACCCCTAAATTGTTGCGCCCATCATGAATTTGTCGCCCATTTTCTTCATAGGTACCAAGGAAACTGCGGCAGCCCATTGGCGTTTTAAATGACCCAGTAACATCAACGACGCGGTCGTAATTAAGAATGTCAGGATACATACGCTTACTGGCACACTCTAAAGCGAGTTGTTTGATATCATAATTAGGGTCACCTAGCTTATGGTTTAGGCCATCTTTAATTGCAAATACGAGCTTAGGGAAAACGGCCGTTTTACGGTTTTTACCAAGGCCCGCAATGCGGTTTTTCAGAATAGACTGTTGAATTAATCGTGCTTCTTTAGAGGTTCCAAGGCCAAAGCCAAAAGTGACAAACGGGGTTTGGCCATTTGCGGTGTGAAGCGTATTAACTTCATACTCTAAAGATTGAAAGGCGTCGTAACACTCTTTATCGGTGCGGCTGTGTGCATAACCTTCTGCGTCTGCTATTCCCCATTCTTTGGCGACTTTTAGGTGCTTTTCGTAGCTGATAGCGACATATGGCGCTAAAATTTCGTCAATACGGTTAATGGTTGTGCCCCCATAAATATGGCTCGCAACCTGTGCAATAATTTGTGCTGTAACAGCTGTTGCGGTTGAAATAGACTTTGGTGGCTCTATTTCTGCATTTCCCATTTTAAACCCGTTAGTTAACATGCCTTCAAGGTCAATTAACATACAGTTAAACATCGGGAAGAACGGCGCATAGTCGAGATCATGATAGTGAATTTCACCACGTTCGTGTGCGATAACGACATCTCTCGGCAAAATATGTTGTTTTGCATAGTGTTTAGCGACAATACCAGCGAGTAAATCGCGTTGTGTCGGGATCACTTTACTGTCTTTATTGGCATTTTCATTGAGTAAAGAGACATTACTTTGTTCGATTAGCCCACGAATGTCATGTGTCAATTGGCTGCGTTTTTCACGTTCGCTGTCTCTGTCGTGGCGATATTCAATATAAGCACGGGCTAAGTCTTTATAAGGCCCTGCCATCAATTGGTTTTCGACAGCATCTTGAATGTCAGCGATATCCACTCGGTCACGGCTGCAAAGTTGCTCTGTAACAACAGAAGCAACCTGAAGACAATAATCGTCATCCTTAACATTCACAGCAGCCGCTGCACGTTTAACGGCTTCCTGAATTCGTGGAAGGTCAAAACCGACCTGACAACCATCTCTTTTTATAACAACCGTTACCACGGGCATTCTCCTTGTTAAGTTATCCACAATACGACCTCAGCTATTCGCCATGTTTACTACGGGGACTAATCTGTGGATAAAATGTGAATAAATACTATATGTTGTGTTGGTTGGTGTAATTAAAGCACAATATGTGGGGTTTTGCTTTTATTTAGATCGCCAACATTTGATTTAAAACAAAGAAAAAAATAATTTGTATGAAGATCAAAAGCGCAGAGGAAATAAATCTTTTCAGTTGCCAGTATTCATTTCAGTGAGCTAAATAAAAAAAGAGATGTGATTTTCTTTATTTGTAAACCATGAAAATGACCATTGTGGCGGGGAGTTTATTCTGTATCGGAGGTAGACAGTAATGAAAGACACCCCACCCAAAGCATGGGGTGTTTGGCTCGAATTAATCGTTATTTACGTACTGCGATTGCTTCGATTTCAATTTTCACGTCTTTTGGCAGACGAGCAACCTCAACGCAAGAGCGCGCTGGGAATGGTGCATTATGTTGTTTGAAAAATTCTTCGTAGGTTGCATTCACTGTCGCAAAGTCATTTAAATCTTTTACAAATACCGTTGTTTTCACGATATTAGCCGCACTTAAGCCAGCTTTTTCTAAAATTGCTTTTACGTTAGCCAGTGATTGGCGAGTTTGTGCTGCGATATCTTCAGGCACTTCACCCGTTTTAGGGTTAACAGGGATTTGCCCTGATGTGATAACCATACTACCCAAATCTACGCCTTGAACGTAAGGACCGATCGCTGCTGGTGCGTTTTCTGTATTGATTTCGTATGACATAACTACTCCGTTTCATCACGTAAAGAAAAAATACTCGTCATATGGTAAGCCACAGCGGTGTTTGTGGCTTAGTGTGACTTTGAGTATAACTTTATGGGGTGTTAGGCGCCATTATAAACATGGATTGCACCTACACAACACCGCAGTCTACGCAAAAACAACCTATTGGTTATTGATCACAGCGTCTCTATCGAACTCTTTTTCGCAGAATTTGCACGTCAGTGCGACTTCTTTGCCGATTTTTTTCACACGGAAACTGCTTGATACAGGTTCATTATGGCTAATACAGTTGCTGTTTGGGCAAATTAACACATTGTCGATATACTGAGGCAGTGTGAGTTCAAGCTTTTCTACCACCTGGTAATCTTCAATACGGTTAACGGTGGCTTCAGGGGCATACATGGCTAATTGGTTAGCTTGCTCTGGGGTTAAAAAGGTATTTTCGATTTTGATAATGTCTTTTTTACCTAGATTGCTTGATGGCAAATTTAAACCAATTGTGATGCGTTCATCTGTTTTTGTTAGTTTAAATAACTTTAGTAATTTGAAACCAATTTGAGCAGGAATGTGGTCAATAACGGTACCGTGGCTGATTGCTTCAACTTGTAATTTATGATCTTGTGTCATGGTATGTCCTCCTCAGATAGCTAATTCTTTATTTAAAACTAGAGATAACAATGCCTGCCTTGCATAAATCCCATTTCCTGCTTGTTGGAAATAGTAAGCATAAGGTGTGCTATCCACATCAACTGCGATTTCATCAACCCGTGGTAGTGGGTGTAAGACTTTTAAATTTGGTTTTGCACAATGCAGGTCAGCCGCACTTAAAATAAATTGTGCTTTCACATTCGCGTATTCAGAGGGGTCGAGGCGCTCTTTTTGTACACGGGTCATATACAGAATGTCGAGTTCTGGCATCACTTCATCAATATTATTATGCAGGCTGTAGGTTGCGCCTTTTTCTTCTAAGATGTGCAGAATATGGTTTGGCATTGAAAGCGCTTCAGGGGCAATAAAGTAGAAGTGATTGCCTACAAATTTAGACAGTGCTTGGGTTAAGGAATGTACGGTTCTGCCATATTTTAGGTCACCGACCATGGCAATTTGTAGGTTTTCTAAACGGTCTTGGGTCTCTTGGATAGTAAACAAGTCGAGTAATGTTTGTGTGGGATGTTGGTTTGAACCATCGCCTGCATTAATGACAGGAATGTGGCCTGCAAACTGGCTTGCAAGGCGAGCGGCACCTTCTTGCGGATGGCGCATGACAATAGCATCGACATATTGGCTGATGACAGAAATGGTATCGGCCAATGTTTCCCCTTTTTTACCAAGAGATGTGTTGGTGCTATCAGAGAAACCAACAACGGAAGCGCCTAAACGATGAATAGCTGTTTCAAATGACAAGCGTGTGCGTGTAGAGGCCTCAAAAAAACAACTTGCGATGACTTTATGTTTTAGAAACTCAGGTTGCGGCTGTTTTTTTAATGAAGCAGCGACATTAAGTACGAGTTCAAGGTCTGAACGATCTAAATCATTAATCGAGATGATATCGCGGTGGTATAAAGGGTTCGGCATTGTTGTTCTCCTGTGTCAGCAAGACATGTTAGGTCTATAGGCCAAAAAAAAGCCCCTCAATTGAGGGGCTTTTCTGTAAATAAGAAGGGGAAAAACAGGCTGTCCAGACCGCCAGAAGGCAGTGCAGTGGAGGTGTTCTCTGTAAAAAATAGAGCAGCAGCGTTCATGGTTTCTCCCGGCAAATTGTGGCGCATTATACGCATCTCATTCCATGACGCAAGCGTTTGCATAAAGAAAAATACATTTTTTTTATTTTTGCGTTTTGGTGAATATTTGAACTAACTGAAAAATGGGAGAAATAGTATCTCTCAATAGGGAATGTGCTGAGCATTGGTGTTTTTTAAACCAAAATTAAATCACATGATTGAATATACAGTACATTTATTTACACACATTTTATGTACGAGTAAGATATTTTTTCTTTTTAATTAAATATGATCATTATGAAATCACGACTTTTTATTCTATTGGCATTCCTTCTTTCTGGCTGTTCATCTGTTTGGGTACCTGTTTCCGGTGGCTCAAAATTCACTCAAGCTGAGGCGAATGCAGTTTGTAAACCTGAAGCCCTTCATTTGTACCCAATCAAAAATGAAGTTGCGCAGCGCTCTGTTATGTCTTATGTCGAAAAAAAATGCAAAAAAGATGATGATTGTGGCAAAGACAAAACTTATAAAGAACAAACACCAGTTATGGAAAGCTATGTGATTGATGTCAATGAAGATACCCGTAATAATTATTACTTGGAATGTATGGTATCCAAAGGCTGGACAAAAAAAGATAAGTATATGTGGGAATAGTATACAGGCCGCTAAATAGCCCAGTAGGTAGAGGTTACTTGGCTATTTAGCGTGATAACTTTTATTTTTGCCCAAGCCTTTTTGCTACTTTCTCTAATTTCATCATTAGTAATAATGTAATCGAAACTAATACAATCGTTAGTGCCGAACCATCAGCAATATTGCCTCTATCGGTTAAACTGAAAATGGAAACAGGTAATGTCGCCCAGCCCGGGGGATATAACATCATCGTGGCGCCAAGTTCCCCTAAGGACAGTGATAGGCTTAATGCTAATGCTGAAATCATCCATGGCATCAATAGTGGTAGGGTGACATGGCATAAACGATACCAAGGAGAAGCGCCTAAGCTAAAAGCTACATTTTCAATATCGGGAGAAATACGGGTTAACCCAGTGGAAACATTGCTAAACGTAAAAGCAGAAATCAACACAAAATGAGCACTAAATACAATCCAAAAAGTGCCGTTCATCTGTAAATAGCCTTGGCTGAATGCTACAAGGATCCCAAGCCCAATAGACACAGAAGGAATAGCGCTGGGGAGATAAAATGCAATACTCAGCCACTTTTGTATTTTCCCACTGTGTCTTCTTAGTGCTAACGCAGCCCAAAGCCCACAAAACAGCGCAAATAGACTGGCACTAAAACCAACCACTAGGCTGGATAAAATGGCATCCCAAGCTGGCCCACTAAACGCATTCACAAAATGTTCAAAAGTAAAGCCTGAAGGTAAAATGCCATTCCATTGGCGGCTGAAACTCGACATTAAAATCATTACTAAAGGCAGTAAAAACAATAAACCAAATAAGCTGATGGCAATGATAGTGGCAGTGGCTCGTCCTTTTTTAGACCAAATCAACATAATTAATTCCTTACCCCAAGGCGAGTGGTCGCCATTCTGTATAGGAAAAATAACCCGAGTGAAAGCAAGATGTTAATTAAGGCAATCATGCATGCCACGGTATAATCTGACTCTAATATTGCCTTGCTGTATACCATCATCGGCAAGGTATTGACGCCTTTCGCCCCGATAAACAGTACGATGCCAAATTCATTGGTGGTTAACAGCAGGCACAGGCTACCCCCTGCTAATAAAGCGGGAAGCGCCGCAGGGAAAATAACTTGCGCGATAACCCGTGCAGGGTGTGCGCCTAAAATACTTGCCGCTTCTAACTGGCTTTTGTCGATTTGCCGCAGTGCCGCCATAAGGGGACGCATGACTAACGGGGTAAAAACGGTAATTTCTGCCAAAATCACCCCATGGATAGAATAAAGAAACTCAACGGGGGGGAATTCTAAATCAAACAATGCCATCAAGGTGCCATTGAGTAGCCCTGCAGAACCATAAATGAAGGTAAAAGCTAGGGTAATCAAAAAGGTCGGTAGAGCAATAAAAGTATCAATCACTTGCGTGATAAAACGGCTTCCCGGAAAAGGAATAAACACTAAGATCAGTGACAATACACTGCCTATCACAAGGCAACCTAAGGTGGCCAAAATGGCAATGTAGAGTGTATTCCATAACCCATTAATAAAGCGTTTTGACTCAATAAGTTGCCAAAATGCATCCAACCCCCATCTACCCGCCTCATTTTGTAGTGCTTGTTGGGCTATCAACAATAAGGGATAAAAAAACAACGTAACTAACACCAGTAGTGGCGGCAATATCCAATAAATGGGCTTTATCGTTATTGATGAACCTTTTGGCACGCTAATATGTGACATGTTATTCCTCAATTAAAACGGTATCCGCAGGTGAAAACCATAAAGTGAGTTTGTCGCCTATTTTAGGCGGTGAGGCCAAATGGGTGATGGCAACACTCACGGTTTCACCAGCAACATCACAAATTAAATGCGTTAAATCCCCCTGCCAGCGAATAGACGTCAATGTGGCCTGTAATTGATTGGTGGCATTGGAATTTGGTACTAGCGTGATGTGCTGTGGGCGGATACACACCCATTTGTGAGTGCCTGCTCGCATGCCTAATGTATGAGCCTCCAACAATGTTCCACCACAACTGACATTCACTTTTCCAGGGCTTGTTGAAAAACCAAGCGCAGTAGCGGCTAGAATATTGGCTCGGCCTAAAAACTCAGCAGCAAAACGGTTGGGTGGGCGGTGATATAAGGCATTTTTCTCACCATGTGCGACTAAGTAGCCATCTTTCATAATGCCAATTTTATCACCAAGTGCGAGAGCTTCAGTTTGGTCATGAGTCACATAAAGAATAGTTAAATCGGGCAGTTCGCGGTGTAAACGGGCAATTTCTTCAACCATATTATGACGAATTTGCGCATCTAGTGCGGAAAGCGGTTCGTCGAGTAACAGAACACGAGGCCTTACGGCTATCGCTCTAGCAATCGCAACTCGCTGTTGCTGCCCCCCTGAAAGTTGGTGAGGGTAGCGGGTTGCGTAATCCGTCATTCCGACGATTTTAAGGGCTTCAATGACTCGCTCGTTAATGAGTGTTTTAGGTTGTTTCTGAGCTCGTAAGCCAAATGCGACATTCTCTTCCACTTTCATATGGGGAAATAGCGCATAATTTTGTACAACCATACCGAGTCCGCGTTGGTATGGGGGAAGGTGGGTGATATCCATATCACCTAATAAGATGCGCCCGCTGTCAGGTTGAGCAAACCCCGCAATGGCTCGCAATACCGTGGTTTTTCCTGAACCAGACGGGCCAATCAACACCAATATTTCCCCAGAGTCGATGGTTAAATCTAAAGGTTTTAGCACGACATTATTATGATATGAGACACGTAAAGACTCTAATGTGATCCCAGAGTGCTCGGTTTGCTGCATTGCAGTAGTGGCTTTTCGTTTCATCAACATCACAAGTTACTCACCATCAGTGACTTTTTGCCAACGGGAAATATCATCGGATAGGGAAACTTCAACTTCATCCCAATTAGGCTGCCAAGTTTTCACACCTTCTAACATTTGGACAGCGCTCTGGTATTGCTTATCAGATGGTGTGATATCTGAACGAACAGGCATACCCCATGAAAGCTCACTAACACGGCTTTGTGATGGTTTATCCAGCAGGAAATTAATGAGTTTTTTACCGTTTTCGGTTTCAGGGGCATTGTTAACTAAGCCGACAACATAAGGTAAAACCAGTGTACTACGTTCCCCATTGGCATCTTTTGGCCAGAAAATTTGGACATTAGGGTTACGTACCATTTGGGATAAATTCATTTGTAAGTCGCCATTAGCGACATAGAGCTCCCCTTTATTCACGAGGGCGGTAAGCTTACCTGTCGAGGCGGATGGGCCAACGTTATTAGCCTGCAACTTACCGAGATAATCAAACCCTGCGTCTTTGCCATTAAAACTGTGGAAAACTTGTAACATCACTGCAGTACCATCCCCAGCTTGTCCCGGTGTTGAATATTGAAGTTTATTTTTAAAGCGAGAATCGAGTAGGGAGTCCCAATTTTCAGGAGGAGACTTAAGCAGCTTAGCGTTATAGATAAAGGTCAGGTAATTATTGACCAACGGCGTGTAAAAGTGATTTGAATTAGGAATATTTGCTGCATTTTCTGGCGTAAATTCAGCTAATAACTGGTTTTTTGCGGCACGTTGGATAAAAGGCGGAACGGTAATAAGCACATCGGCTTGTGGATTGGTGCGTTCTTTAGCGAGCCTTTCAACGATCGCCCCTGAGCCACTTTCGACATATTGTACTTTAATGCCTGTTTGTTTGGTAAACGCCTCGAACTGATTTTTATACCAACTGTTGTTGCCATCGTGCAGGCCATCAGCGGAGTAAACAGTCACAACATCAGCGGCAAAAACAGAGGTAGAGCAAAGGGTTGCCATTAATAGACCAGCTAAGTAGGTGCGTTTCATGGTTATCTCCTGTTAAGGTAAAATGTATTCTGGTATATACCAGATGTTTTTTACGCTAACGGGTTTATATGACAGAAAGATGAAATGCAGCTAAATAGATAAAATTATTTTCTATAAATAGAAATAATCACAAAGTATCGACTTCGATGCGCAAGCTATCGTGGCGCCAGTATTCAACATCATAATCTAAAATTCGCCCATGTTGGTCATAGTTTAAGCGTTGCAACAATAAGGCTGGACGGCCAACCGTAACCCCCAGTGCTTGTGCTGCTTGGGCAGGCATTGCCGTTGGGTAGAAAGACAAATGCATACTGGTATAGATTAAATTGAAATGAGCTTCGTACACTTCCGTTAAACTGCCGTTGAGGTCGTGGCGTAGCAGTTCAGGAACGCGAGCAGGTAAACAATGGTTCTCACAGTAACAAACGGGCCTGTCATCAGCAAAACGTAGGCGGGTGAGTAAATAAATTTGTTCAAATGA